>OBZQ01000262.1_pt1 | contig 47897 bp, 38 predicted proteins | sample 1495531 | NCBI WGS metagenome assembly OBZQ01 (sample SAMEA2580237, study PRJEB22360) | human gut metagenome | biome: human gut; feature: human-associated habitat; material: faeces | place: Denmark | collected 2008/2010
CTTTTTAATTTTTTTATCCGGGCAGGCGGGTATCGGCAGCCGTTTCGGAACAGGAATTAAGCAGTTGGAGCCAGTAGATGCTTCTAACCATATCATCATGGATTATTCGATTCACGATGCGATTGAGGCTGGTTTCAACCATGTAGTATTTATTATCCGTAAGGATATTGAGAAAGAGTTCAAAGAGGTCATCGGTGATCGCATTGCCTCCATTTGTTCTTCTCATAATGTAACAGTGGATTATGCTTTTCAGGATATCAATGATATTCCTGGCATTCTGCCGGAAGGTCGTACAAAGCCATGGGGAACCGGTCAGGCAGTGCTTGCTGCGAAAAACGAGATTGATACCCCGTTCATTGTGATCAATGCAGATGATTACTATGGAAAGGAAGGCTTCAAAGCCGTCCATGAGTATTTGGTGAATGGTGGCAAGTCCTGCATGGCGGGATTTGTGCTGAAGAATACGCTGTCTGATAACGGTGGTGTAACTCGTGGTATCTGCAAGATGGATGAGCAGAACAATCTGACTGAGGTTGTTGAGACAAAAAATATTGTGAAGACCGCAACTGGAGCGGAGACAGATGGTGTGGCTGTTGATGTGAATTCTCTGGTTTCTATGAATATGTGGGGATTAACTCCTGATTTTCTGGATGTACTGGAAGAAGGATTCAAAGAGTTTTTTGAGAAAGAAGTACCTAGCAATCCTCTGAAAGCAGAGTATCTGATTCCTATCTTTATCGGTGAACTGTTGGAACAGGGTAAAATGTCTGTGAAGGTTCTGAAAACAAATGATACCTGGTATGGCATGACCTACCATGAAGATGTCGCGGCTGTAAAGGACAGCTTCAAGAAGATGCTGGAGAATGGCTTGTATAAGGCTGACCTGTTCAGTGATTTATAATATACTGGAGCTACAACAGAATATAGCTTCCAACGCTGCTCGGACACTCCCACATATCTTCATGATGCATATCAAAAGAATTATTTGAAGATTTGAAATAAGAATGAAAAGCAAGATGAATAACGAGGAGAAAAGAAATGGAAATATTTAAAAGTATAGTAACCAATGTTCTCACAGCTCTTTACCAGCCATTTTGGTTTGCGGTACTCCTCACAATATTCATTTTGTTTTTTTATATGTATGCATATTATCCAACCGATGCCGGCAAAGGAATCAAAGCCGCCTGTCTCGCCTGGGTTCATACATTCAAAAATTCATTGTATTTTCGTAAACTATTTTGCCTTGTATTCTTTACGGTAATGATTCTGTTTCGAACGTTACTAAATCGTAATATGTGGATGAATCCCCTTTCAGATGTGATGGGTGGCTGGTGGGTTTGGGAGAAACGATCGGATGGAACAGTGACATTAACAACAGAATGTTTTGAAAACATTGCCCTGATGTTGCCATTTACTTTTCTGCTTATGTGGACTGCCAAAGAGAAACTTTTAAAAGGGAAGGGCAGACAAATTTGTTTTACAAGCATTCTTTGGTATAGCACAAAGGTTGCATTTCTTTTTTCATTGACGATAGAGTTCCTGCAGCTTTTCCTGCGACTTGGGACATTTCAGCTTTCAGATTTATGTTATAATACGCTTGGGGGAGCGATAGGAGGAGTGTTGTATTGGATGGGATGGAAGGTAAAGAAACAGTAACGGCAAGATAAAACAGAGGACAGCTATTGGAATATTAGTCTGAAGCAGAGAATCCTCTGTTTTAGGTGCGAGACGATTGGATTCACATGGAAATAGAAGTTGTAAAATGGCAGGAAGACCAAAAAAGAAACCAGAATATAATCCAGAACTTCAATTTAACAATTTTCTTCAAGAGTTAAGAGATGCCTATGAAGAAGCAGATTCCTTAAGGTCACTGGCAGATGAGTTAAATATTAGTCTGCTTAAACTCCGTAAGCTACTTATTACTGCAGATGTATTCACATCAGATATATGTACAGAAATCAATGATCTGCATCAGTCAGGAAAAGAGATTCCGGAGATTATGAAACTCACGGGTCTTTCCAGAGCATCGGTTCATTCCTATTTGCCCTACACTAAGGGAATTTATAATGCAGCAGAGATAAGTCTAAATGCGGAGCGATGCCGGACATATAAGATTCGACAAGAGCAGGTTCGGCTTCTAAAGGAAATACCATCAGAGGAAAATCTGTGGCAGTCTATTATTGCATTTCAGAATTATCCATTTAAAACGGCAACAGGATTACCGTTCCGATATAAATTAAAAGTTGGTAAAAACGGAGAGTATAACAGAGAGCTACTGATAGACCGAAGAGAGAAAAGTAAGAGTCTTGCCTGGAGTAGTGTGGTGCTGGCATTTGAAAATAGTAAGAGGATTTCAGAAGAAGTGAAGAAACCGAAAGCACTTGGAGACATTAGAGGAGTTTCATATATTTATTCGATACTATGGCGATTTGGCTTGATCAGAGTTCCGGAAGCAATAGAGAAGAAAATGGGAAAGCAGAGATAAATCCCTGCTTTATTGCTCATAAGCGATTGGATTGACATGGATATATTAAAGAGTTTCTCGTAAAATAGAAAATGCATCAATGATTCCTTGTTTGTAGGCAATCCGTATATATTCTATATAGAAGAAACAGGAGTTGTAGTAGAAAATCCAGTCATAGGACATATACCGTTCAGGCAGGAAATCGTGAATGAATTAGAAGAACTTCTGATGACTATGTAAGGGGTGAGAATATGGGAGAAACCACAGATAACAGACCAAATAATCAGGAAGGACAAAGTTTTACAGCAAGAGAGTTTGAACTGATACAAGAACTTGTACGTTCCCGTATGGAAAAAAACGAGGAACTACAATATGAGAGCTTTGAAGGATATGAACTGCCACCAAGAACACAGTTTTCCATGTTGAAGAAACCGGAAGTAAGTATTAAATATGGACAGTTGACCTTTAATATGGCAGCAATCCGGTTATTTGAGGGAGTAAAACATGTTCTCACAGTCGTAAAAGAGGCTGGCTGTTGTACCTTGTGCAGAGGAAGAAAGTGCATCTGTAGAATGGGCCAGAGTCAACAAACAGGGCAAATGGGTGAATAAGAATATCACATCCGTAGATTTTGTAGAAAATCTATATCATTTAATGGGCTGGAACCGTGAGTGCAGATATAAAGTGCTTGGTCGTGTAGCAGCTTCTGATCGTGGACTGATCCTTGTCTTTGAAATGGAAGAAGCAATCATGTTTGCACCAAAGAAAGAAGAATTTGTTGATCCAGTTACAGGAGAAACAGAAAAACGTCAGGTTAAATATTATCCAGATGCCTACAAAAACCGTATTGGACGGTCATATACAGAATATGAACAATATCGGCAGTTAAATCTTTTTGAAGATTTCGGGGCTTACAATAAAGAAGGAAAAGACGGATCAATAGATTTAATAGGAGAAAATCAAATAGAAAATAGTATGGAAGGTACAGAGACACCGCAGGGAGCCACTGTGCCTGTTCATGATGCAGAAAATCCAATACAAAATGATATAAATTTGCAAGAGGGAGACGATGATAATGGACGAAACAAAGAAAATACCAGTACCAACTTTAGCATTACAGGGCAAATGGGATTCCATTAACATCGGTGTGGGTGTAATTGCAGCACTGGGAAATCCTTCACATATATGTCTGCTTAGAAATATGAAAGAAAAATCGCTTGCGGTAATAGCTTGCGATGGTAAGGATACTATGTCTGTCCGTGTACCCGATGGATTTCTGGAATTACATAGAAGTTTTAAGATACACAGTAAGCAATTCGTGTACGAAACACTGATCGGATGGGGATTGAATCCAGAAAAGACATATTCTTTTAAAGGGGAGTACCTGGAGGAACAGAAAATGGTTGTGTTTTGTTTAAAAAAATAATGTTAATTAGATGAGATTTAATATAATTCTTGATAAAAATTTTTATTAATGTTATTCTAAGATATAAAATTATAGATTTAATTTAAGTAAGCTATAATTGAAATTTACTTGAGAAAATGGATATGCTTATAGTTTAGAGAGATTTTTTAAGTTAAGGTATGATTGAGAACACAGATTGTGAATCAAGAAATTAATTTAGAGGCAATCAGTGGAAATAGCAGTATAAGATGTAAGGTGAATGGGTGGGAGTGAATGATGAATAATAAACAGGATGAGAGATTAATTTATGCTGAAGAATGGAATGTAAGTTCTCAGTATTTTTATGAAAAACAATATTATGATTGGATGATTGAAAATATTGTAGGCCATCACTGTGTTTTGGAGATAGGTTGTGGAACCGGATATAGTACGCTTGCGTTGTTAGAAAAGGGTTTTAACGTTGTTGCTGTAGAAAAAAATATAGAATGCCTTAACAAGGCAAAAAGATTAGTTACTGAAAAAGGTTTGGGGGACAACGTCATTTGGTTAGAAGGAGATATTGTATCTGAAGAATTTAGAAAAAATCTTATTGACCAATATGATTTTGATATAGTGATATGTTGGAATATTGGCACATATTGGAATGAAGATATGTTGAAGTATTATGTACCACATATGTTGGAATATGGACTGGATACTTATCAGATTCATTTAAATCCGGAATCTTCTTATGCGGAATTAATAATATGGTATGCGTGTAAAGTAGCAAAAGAGAAGAATATACCTGTCAATATTGTAGATCGAAGTGGAACTGTGTTGGATGAAAACAGCGATCCATATTATAAATGCTTAAAAGATGAGTTTGCTTTCAGAAAAATCAAGTATAAAAACAAAGAAGGGAAAACTCTTTCGAAAGGGGGAAGAGTCCTTACGGTCAATGGGCAGGTTGATTTTTCAAAAAAGGTGGATATATTTTTTATTTCTATTCTAATGGATAATTAATAACTAATATCATATAATTAAATAGCAAAAAAGAGCTTTTGAGAAATCAAAGGCTCTTTTTTTGTGCCATAAAGTTGTTCCTGACTTGACATAAGGAGGCGATATGTCCTTAGTCGGAACCCGCCCGCCAACAGTAGACGAATGGGATAAATACGAACTTCATCACCGTGCCCGCCTCACAACCAAGCCGGGACTTACCGGAATGTGGCAGGTAAGCGGACGAAGCAACATCACAGACTTCGAAGAAGTCGTAAAACTTGATAAACAGTACATAAGCGAATGGACAATCTTCTATATCCAAGTATTTTCTCACTGTCTCATAGTGATAACCTGTTCTTCTCATGATTTCCCAGATAGAAACCCCTTCCCTTTCATACAAACGTTTGATATACTTAATATCGTCCATTGATAACATCCTTTCTATATCCTCCTTAAGTTCTCGTCAAACTCAAGGATAACGGATTTGTTAGGGTGTTACAATGGATTTTTTATTGCAGAAAGTGTTACAGTTTTGAGTTGCGTTTTGTTACAGTTTTATTTTACACTAAACACTCTATCTTTTCTGTGGACGGAGAACAGACCGTATCAAAGGTCTGGTATGGGAAAATGACGGTTATCTTCTGCTTTATAAAAGATTAGAAGCAGGGAAGTTTCAATGGCCAAGAACAGAACCAGAAGTACGTTCCATTACATCCCAACAGTTCCAATGGCTTATGGAAGGTCTTGCTACCCTCCCTAAAAAGCAGGTGAAACGATTGAAAAAGGCACCAGATTATACGGTATAGTTTTGTGCATAACGTAGAAATTTTAAAAGTTTTTTATGGACGAAAAAAACAGGCGGGCTTTCACATTTTTTTCTTATATATAAGCCGTCTGTTCTTCTTTTTTTACAAGATAACGCGGAAGAAGGGCATCTGTTTTCTTTGCCTGCAGGCACAGAAATAAGCGGAAAAAGCATTGTGATACTGACGAAAAGGATAACAGGGGCGATTCGCCTGCTGTCTTGTTTTCTGATATAATAGAGATAATCTTTAGAAAAGGAAGGTCTCTGTTATGTAGACGAGATATACAGAAGAAAAACTGAATACGTTTTCGAAAGAAACACTCATCCAGCTGTTCCTCGCACAACAGGAGTAGCTTTCAGAGATTGATAAAAAACTGCAGCTGGTATTGGAACAGCTTGCGGTCATGAACCAGAACCGCTATGGGAGAAAGACGGAACAGATGCCAGTGCCACAGCAGATGGCATTTGCCGATGTGAACGGAGAGCTGGTAATGTTTAATGAAGCCGAGGCACTGGCTTCTCTGGATGAAAATGAGGAAGAGACTGTTTCAAGGAAGTATCCCGTAAAGAAAAAAGGAAAACGGGAAGCAGACCTTTCCGGGATCCCTGTCATAAAAGTGGAACATTATCTGACAGAAGAAGAACTGAAGGAACGTTTTGGAAAAAACGGATGGAAGCAGCTTCCAGATGAGATATATAAACGGTATCGTTTTGTCCCTGCAAAAGTAGAAGTGGAAGAACATCATGTTGGTGTTTATGCAAGTAAAGATGGGGACAGGATGACAAAAGCACCGCATCCGGTAAGCCTCTTAAGAGGAAGTCTTGTTTCTCCTTCTCTTGAAGCAGCCGTACTCAATGGAAAATATATCAACGGAGTACCATTTGCCAGACTGGAAAAAGAGTTTTCCAGATATGGGCTTGCCATCACCCGACAGAACATGGCAAACTGGACAATCGAATGTGCAGAACGGTATCTTGCCGTATTCTATGATTATCTGCACAGGTATATTTATCAAAGTCTGGGCATCCATGCAGATGAGACGTCAGTCCTTGTGAGAAAAGATGGAAGAGATGCAGGGAGCAAAAGCTTTATGTGGGTGTACTGCACCGGCGGGGGAGAAGAAAAAGCCGTCATTCTCTATGAATAACAGAAAACAAGAAAAGCAGACCATCCGGAAAAGTTCCTGAAGGATTATGAAGGAGTCTGTGTGACAGATGGTTATCAGGTATATCATAAACTGGCAAAAGAAAAGGGGGATCTGACCGTAGCTGGATGCTGAGCACATGCAAGACGCCGGTATGAAGAAGCTGTAAAAGCCCTGCCAGCAAAGAGCCGGAAGAACAGTCTTGCATGGCAGGCCCTCGAACAGATAAATATGATATATCACGTGGACAATACCTTAAAAGAGCTTACACCAGAAGAACGGAAAAAGCGCCGGCAGGACAGCGTAAAGCCATTGGTGGAAGCCTATTTTGCGTGGGTAAAAGAGAAAAAGAAGGATGGACGTATCGCAGAAAAGAGTAAAACAGGAAAAGGGTTAAGTTATTCGCTCAATCAGGAAGAATATCTAAAAGTATTTCTTGAAAATGGAAATGTCCCGTTAGATAATAATGCAGCAGAAAGAGCAATCAGAAACTTCTGTATCGGTCGAAAGAACTGGGTGATCATAGATACAATAAGAGGAGCCCAGAGTAGTGCCATGATCTATAGTATAGCAGAAACTGCAAAAGCGAACCATCTAAAACCATATGAATACTTTGAATATCTATTGGAAGAGATACCAAAGCATATGGATGATAAAGACTTAAGTTTTTGTGAGGACTTGTTGCCATGGTCACCAAATCTTCCAGAGAAATGCAGAAAGACAGAGAAAAAGTAAGACCGCCGTTTGGCGGTCTAAAATTTTGTCAAGGTACGCACTATCTACCACTTACCCTTTGAATGTAAATTAAATTCACTAAAAGGAGATATGCATTCTCTCCAAATTAAATTATCAAATTTGAAGAGAATACATATTTTTGAAAAAGTTATTTCTAATTGCTATTTTATTAATTCACAAAGATTAATCCCTATACTTTTACAATATTTAATAAATGAGAGCATCGAAGGATTTCCGTTATAAGATTCTATTTTTGACACCATTTGTTGACTCATTCCCGTTACAGATGCAATATCCTTTTGTGTAAAATTTTTTTCCTGACGTATTTGTTTTAATTTTTTGCACAATTCATATATTTCTTGTTCTTGTTCATAAATAGCTTTGGATGTATTATTATTTAAAACTTCATTTTTCAATTCATTTAATAATGCCATTATTTTCTCCATATATATTGATAGCTATAAGTACGTCAACAATAATATCTCCAATTCGTTCTAGTTTTATACAGCAATAATTTTTATCCCCCTTTATTTATCATATAAAATATGTATATATATGAATATGTCCTTAGGAGAGGAAGATTTTCCTCTCCATTACCAGCAGCCAATTGTTATACCCTTTTACAATAAATTAGAGGCATTTGTAACATTCTTTTCATTCTCTGTTCAGCGAGTTCCTTGTCTTGCTTTTCCAGTTTGTTTTTTTGCTTATTAGAAATAATGTTTGTTATGTATGTCGTATTATCAGCCACGAAATAGAGTAGACGTACATTATTACGCTTTATTTCTTTAATTTTCTTTGGCTTAGAATTCTTAAGGACGGGTTTCGTATATAAGAATTCAAAACCATCTTTTTGTAATTGTTCTAAAATTAATAGTACAATTGCCTTTGTCTCGGGTAAAAGGGGTTGAGTGATGTCTTTGCCGCCAGATGTTTGATATACACATACGTTCATTTGGCCTCCGATTCCCTTTAGGGAAACAATAAAATATCAAAGAAATAACTTTCTTTCTTGTTTAGTTACTTTGGATTAAAATTATTATTTATGTCATAAGCATTACCCTCCTAAAATACAACCGTCAGTAGTATTGCGATAAACTTAAAATACTACAATCGACTATTATTGTCAAGAAGTTTTTTAATAAAAAATGTGATATGGTAAATATGGACGCTATTTTAATCTGTGTTGTTTAAAACACTGTGGAAGATTTTAGTTGAACTTTAGAATAAGTTGTTGTATCAAACCTGAAAACAAAAAAAATTATATATTTTATTAGAATACTATTATATAAAATAAAAATTAAAAAACAAATATAATAAAATTATTATATGATATTGACTAATATGTAAAAGAAAGATATTATGTTGGCGGAGTAGATATAATATAAAAAGAATAAAGTTATTTTCTAGCTATGTTAGAACAGGAGAGGAAGATTTTACTGTTAGCATGAAGAATATAATAACAGATACTTAGTTATAAACGAAGGAGTTGTATATGGAGCAAAAGGATTATATTTTTGAAAAATTAACACCTGATAATGATGTAGATATATCAGTTTATGACGAGGCAATAGGATTTGTTTTTGATAATGAGGATGTTACTAATATAGCCATTTCAGGTGCTTATGGTGCAGGTAAAAGCAGTGTGATAAAATCTTACGAGAAAAAACATGAAGATAAAAAATTTATGCATATTTCTTTAGCCCATTTTGAGCCTATGGATGTTGAAGAAGAAAATGATGCAACAGATGAAACAGTGCTTGAAGGAAAAATATTAAATCAATTAATACATCAAATTCCAGTTTCTAGGATACCACAAACAAATTTTAGGGTAAAAAAAGATTTCGGTAGGAAAAACATAATTAGTATCACAGTACTCTTTTATGTATTGATTGGCAGTATTACATTTTTATTGTTATCAGGTAAAATACAACGTTGGGTGAAAAATTTATCTGATGGTATTTTGAAAAAAATATTGGGTTATGCGGCAAGTGATTATGGCGTTACTTTTATTGGTGTAGTATTTATGATTAGTTCTTTTATATGTTTATATAGTATTGTGAAAATACAGAAAAATAAGAATTTATTTCATAAAGTTACAGTGCAAGGAAATACAATTGAAATATTTGAAAACAAAGATGATTCATATTTTGATAAGTATTTAAATGAAGTCTTATATCTTTTTGAGCAAGTAGATGCGGATGTAATTGTATTTGAAGATATGGATAGATTTAATTCTAATATTATTTTTGAACGCTTAAGGGAAGTGAATAATTTAACTAATATACAGAAATACAATAAGTTTTGTAGTAGGAAGCCTCCTAAGTTTATTGGAAAAAAGTTAAAAATATTGAATAGTAAAGTATTGAAGAGGGAGGAGTCCCAGTACAAACCATTGCGATTTTTTTATTTATTACGAGATGATATTTTTGTTACCAAAGATAGAACAAAATTTTTTGATTATATTATTCCCATTGTTCCTGTTTTGGATGGCTCTAATTCATATGATCAGTTTATAAGACATTTAAAGAAAGGAAATATATATGAGAAGTTTGAGCCTGTTTTTCTGCAAAGACTATCATTATATATAGATGATATGCGAGTTTTGAAAAATGTATATAATGAACTTCTCGTATATATGCATCGATTAAATAATACGGAACTTAATTGGGATAAAATGTTGGCTATAATTGTCTACAAAAATATATTTCCAAGAGATTTTTGTAATCTTCAGCTTAGCAGAGGGTATGTTTATGAACTTTTTAGGGGAAAAGATCAAATTAGTGAAACATTAATACTCCAATTGCAGGAGGAAAAACAACGTTTACAAGAAAAAATTGATCAAATTAAGAATGAGCATTTAGAAAGGGTTGAAGAAGTAGAGGATGCATATAATGCAAAGTATGGGAGATTACCTATAGAATATTATCCTTATAAACGATTAACAGAAGAGGGGGAAGAAGAAAAAAGAGAGTTAGAGAAAGAAAAAGCTAGAAGAAAAAAGGTGATTGAAGATCGGAATAATGGTTTGCTTTCACAATATGAAATACAGATTGATGAATTGGATTATCAAATATCTATTACTAAAACAAAATTATTGAAGGAATTAATAACTAGAGATAATTCAGAGTCAATTTTTATGATTAAAAGTATCAACCCTATTGGTGAGGAGAATGAATATAAAGAAATTAAAGGTAGTGATTATTTTGAATTACTAAAGTTCCTTATTAGCAATGGTTATATAGATGAAACATATAATGACTATATGACATATTTTTATGCAGATAGTTTGTCTGCTAATGATAAAGTATTTTTGAGAAGAATTACTGATAAAAAAGGTGCAGATTATGAATATTTACTTAGAGATGTTAAGAAAGTACTTTCTTCTTCATTTTTAAGGCCTGTTGATTTTTCTGAGGAGGAGGCATTAAATTTTGATCTTTTGAAAGGGCTTCTTGAAAATGCGGGAGATTCTAAATATGGGGAATATCTGACTATATTAATAGAACAAATAAAGGATAAGAGATGTATAGAATTTGTATCGAGTTTTTATAATAGTCCGCAATTCGATAATACTTTTATTATAAAGTTAAATAAACAGTGGTCAGACTTTTTCTATTATATTGAGAGTAATAAAGAATTGCCATTAGAACAAATAAGAAGATTTTCATTAGATACAGTGAGTTTATTAGACAAAGAGGAGATACAGGAGGTTAATATAGAAAATTGTCTTACCAATTATATATCAAATCAAGCAGATTATTTAAATATTAAAACACCAGATGTTGAGAAGTTAATTTCCCAATTTAATATTTTGAATGTGAGATTTAAGACAATTATATATGACAAAGCAAATACAGAGTTATTTGCAGGAGTGTACGAAAATAATTTGTATGAATTGACTTTTCAAAATATCAAGTTAATGATTAATTCGAAGTATGAGGAAAATAACTTGTATAATATAGAACATAAAAATTATACTGTTATTCAAACAAAACCAGATTCACCTTTAGCAATGTATATAGAGACATATATAAATGAGTATATAGATGAGTATTTAAAAAATTGTGGTAATATAGTTGAAGATTTAGAAAAAGATGCGGTTAAACTGATTAATAATCCGGGGATTGATGATGATAAGAAAGAAAAATACATAAGTTTATTGACAACAGTGATTTCTAATATTTCAGTAATAGAGAATAAAAAATTCTGGATTAATATGTTTGAAAGGAGAATTATTGAAAAGACAGTTTCTAACATTATTTATTATTATGAAGAATATTCATTAGATACACTATTAGTTACTTTTATTAATCAATGTGCTACTAATATGGATTATTCACTGATTAAAAATAATTTTGGTGATGAAACGGCAGAGCAATTTTTTGACTCAATTGCGGTTAATGATGATATAGACAATGAAAAATATAAGAACATATTATGCAGTCTGGAATATAGTTTTGATTCATATGATGCAAAAGAGATTCCTGATGATAAGATGGATATACTTATTAAAAATGAAATTATAGAGATGAATGAAGAAGGACTGCAATATATGCGGAATTATTATAATAATCACATTAAAACATATATAGATTATAATGTGGAGGAGTATCTGAATCTTATCTCGTCAGATAATTTTAATTATGAAGAAGCTTTGTATATATTAGATATGGATATGGTGAATGATGATAAAAAAATATCATTATTGGAGTCAACAACAAAGCCTATATCCATAATGGGAAAAAATTATTCAGACAGTCTTATTGAGTATATTCTTATAAATAATTTTAATGACAGGGATGAAAAGGAATTATATCAGCATTTTTCAGAATATGATGATATTATACAATCGGCTATATATAGAGTTGCAGAAACAAGAGTTGATATTATAATTCGGGATAAATCGCTGATACTTGATGATATGTTATTATCGGAACTGTTGGAAAAGAGTAGCTGTAATAAGTATGATAAAATCGAGTTATGGGCGAAAGCAATTCCGAATTTAAATGAAGAAAGCTGTAAGGAACACTTTGATGAACTTGGATTTCCTGAACTTAAAGGGATTTTTACAAAAAGAAATAATTATAGAAAAACTTATGAAAAAAATATTTATACTACAAAGATATTTGAAGAATTAAAGAAAAATGGGTGGATTTATGATTATTATGAAAAGGATGAAGATAGCGAAGAATACATTGTTGTAAAAAACGAAACCGGAATGAAAAGAAAATGTTGATTACATAATTGGAGAGAAAATTGGCTATACAAAAACTTATTAAGGAATTATGTTGTAATAAGCTATAGTTGTAACACCCCAACCTATGGGAAGTATTTATTTGAAGATTTAAAATAACAGAATAAAAATAATATAAGCAGCGGTGAGAAATTGCCGCTGTGTTTTTATAGGTAAAGGAATAAAATGTAAATAAAAATAAAAAATGGTTGATTAAGTAAACGAGAGATGTTAAAATCAAATATAAATATTGAGGATTGTATTATTACAACAATATTATTGTTTTTAAACAATCATAGTATTATATAAGGAAGGTGAGATGCTGTGCTTGCAGGATTTTTGTTTTCTTGTATAATTGAGGTTAATCAATTGCTTACACAGTGGCAATTTTGCCAGTTAGATATTGCAGTTATAAATATAGTAGGTCTATTTTTTGTTGGACGATATAGAGTTATGCGAACTGTTTTATAAAGAATTTTTAAGAGGGTTGATATAAGATTCCGGAGATTATGAAACTCACGGGTTTTTCCAGAGCTTCGGTTCATTCCTATCTACCCTATACTAAGGGACTTTATAATGCAGCAGAGATAAGTCTAAATGCGGAGCGATGCCGGACATATAAGATTCGACAAGAGCAGGTTCGGCTTCTAAAGGAAATACCATCAGAGGAAAATCTGTGGCAGTCTATTATTGCATTTCAGAATTATCCATTTAAAACGGCAACAGGATTACCGTTCCGATATAAATTAAAAGTTGGTAAAAACGGAGAGTATAACAGAGAGCTACTGATAGACCGAAGAGAGAAAAGTAAGAGTCTTGCCTGGAGTAGTGTGGTGCTGGCATTTGAAAATAGTAAGAGGATTTCAGAAGAAGTGAAGAAACCGAAAGCACTTGGAGACATTAGAGGAGTTTCATATATTTATTCGATACTATGGCGATTTGGCTTGATCAGAGTTCCGGAAGCAATAGAGAAGAAAATGGGAAAGCAGAGATAAATCCCTGCTTTATTGCTCATAAGCGATTGGATTAACATGAATATATTAAAGAGTTTTTCGTAAAATAGAAAATACATCAATGATGGGAATGCTGTTTCTGTGAGTATAAGAGCCTCATAGAACAGCATTTTTTTATTTGTAATAAGCTAAACAGATATGGTATACTTATGTTCGAAGTAATGTGCAGTGGATATATATGGGAAGAATGATAGAAATATATTGAATATTGGAGTTACAAAATTAAGATAAGAAAGGTATAAAAATGAATATTCTGCTGGTCGGAGGCTCCTGCAGCCTGATAAACAGTATGATTCTGAAATTAAGAAAAGAGGGACACAGAATTTTTCTGCTGACGGGAGATAAATATAGACATAATAAATATGAAAGAGTATTTGAAAAATATGAGTTTTCTTATGATTGCGAGAATCTGAATGATATTCTGGAAAGTGTAAATGCAGATGTAACAATTCTTATGGGTGCGTTTGATACAAATTACCGTTGGAATGGGGAGGAAAGAGAGATAGTTCTTTTTATTTCTCATCTTGTCAATATTCTGGTTGCTTATTCAGTAAAAAACAAAAAAAGATTGATTTTTCTTTCTTCAGATGAAATTTATAATGGAAACTACACGGAAGATATAAAGGAAGAAGAACCCTTTTCCGGAGTGGGAATCAGAGCGGATGCACTGTCACAGGCAGAAGAGATCTGCGATAATTTCAGAATCAACAGAAATCTGGATATTATAACTTTGCGTCTGGATCATCTCTACAATATTCCGAAAGAGAGAAAAGACGTAAATAATATTTGTGCAGATATGTGTCTGAACTGCATGTGTGACGGGCATATTAAGGCAAAAACAGACCATACATTTTCACTTCTCTATGAAAATGATGCAGTAGAGTATATTTACCAGTTTATAAAAACCAGCAACCACAAATATAGTCTTTATAATTTATCTTCTAATGATGTAGTAAGTGAAGTAAAACTTGCAGCTATGATTCAGAAAGCTATGGAAATCGAATCGAATATTGTCGCTTTTTCCGACAGTAATGGAAGATGTGTTTTGTCGGGCAATCGTTTTGAAAGAGAATTTGGAGTTCATGCATTTGGTAATCTTGAGAAGAATATAAAAGACATGGTTTCTTATATGAAGAAACATGAATCAGTTTTCCTGAAGGGGGATGACTTAAAGCTTTCATGGTGGAAAATGCTTTATGAAAAATGGAAATGGCTGATCAGGACACTTTTTCCGTTTTTCGAGAATCTGGTATGTTTTGTTCCGTTTTTCATGATGAATAACAGGACTGTGGGCAGTGAATATTTTGCAAATCTGGATCCGTTTCTTTTGTATGTGCTGCTATTTGCAATTGTATATGGGCAGCAGCAAGCGACGTTTTCTGCAATATTGGCAGTTGCAGGTTATATGTTCCGGCAGATGTATACCAGAAGTAGTTTTGAGGTACTGATAGATTATAACACTTATGTCTGGATCGCACAGCTTTTTATCCTGGGGCTTGTAGTAGGATATATGAGAGACCAGATACGTATCATGCGCCTGGAGAGTCAGGAACTGGAAGAACATTTGCACAGACAGATTGTGGATATCCGGGATATCAATGAAAGTAATGTCCGTGTAAAAGAGGTCATGGAGCAGCAGCTGATCGACCATAAGGACAGTATCGGTAAAATTTACAGCATTACAGCAGGACTGGAACAGCGTATGCCGGATGAGGTTATTTTCTATGCAGTGGAAATGCTGGGAAAACTTATGAAGACAAAGGATGTAGCCCTCTATAATGTGGTCAGTAAAGATTATGCCCGTATCTTTTCTGCAAGTTCCCAAAAGGCGAGAAGTCTTGGAAATTCAATCCGTTACAGGGAGATGACGGACATTTATGATGCATTAAAAGAGCAGAAGGTATATATTAATAAGAAAATGGATGAGCAGTATCCACTTATGGCAAGAGGAATCTACGAAGGTGAAGAGGTACAGATGATCGTTATGATGTGGGGACTAAGCTGGGAAAAAATGACCCTTGGACAAGCCAATTTTCTTACAGTCGTCAGCTATCTGATTCAGAATGCAGTCCTCAGGGCACAGAGATATATGCAGGCACTGGAAGAGAAGCGTTATAGCCAGAATTCCAGAATCCTGGAACCGGAAGCATTTGAGTCCCTGGTTCAGGCATATATGAAGGCAAAACTGAAAAATCTTGTAGAATGTGTATTAATTAAAGTAGATGTTCAGAACTCGGAATATCAAAAAACGGATGAGCAGATGTCCGGATATATGAGGGACAGTGATTACATGGGAATGCTGCCTGATGGAAATCTGTATGTCCTGCTTACCAACACAACCAGAGAGGGTGCTGTTATTGTACAGGACAGATTTGAGAAGAATGGCTATAAAACAGAATACGTGGAGATGATGTCAGTATGTCACAGAGAATGAAGCTGTTTATTTTCCTGTTGATTATAAATCTGATCGTGGTTGTGTTCTATCTGATCTGGAATTATATCCGCAGAAAAGAAAAAATCGGAAGTGTATGGATGAAGGCAGTTATGATGCTTTTATGTCCGGTGGCAGGTCCTGCGTTTGTATTCCTGTCATTCCTGCTTTTTAAGTTATTTTCTTCCCAGGGTATGGATTTGTCGGACGTTGTATTTAGCAAAGACAGGAAAGAGAATTTCCTCCGTCCTGATGAGGAAATGGAGAGAAATATGGTCTCTTTGGAAGAAGCCCTGGAAGTTACAGATAAGAAGAACCTTCGTACTTTGATGCTGAATGTGATCAGAGGAGATTACCGCAATTCTCTTGCGGCGATTAATCTGGCATTAAACAGCGAGGATTCAGAGACTGCCCATTATGCAGCATCTGTTCTTCAGGATGTATTGAATGATTTTCGAAGTAAAGTACAGACAGATTATCTTTTATGCCAGGAAGAAAATGAACAGCAGGTGGAAAATTGTATAAAACTTGTTGAATATATGAATCCGATTCTGGAACAGCAGGTACTTACAAGTCTGGAACAGCGTTCCATGGCAGAGAGGATGCAGGAGGTGTTGCAAAAAGCCTGGGAACTTGATAAGATAAAAATCAGCAGTACTGTCTATGAAAAGGTCTGCCAGCGCCTGTTGGAAGTAAAGGATTATGAGAAATGCACACTGTGGTGTGACCGGGCAATGGAACAATATCCGGGAGTTTTGTCCAGCTATACCTGTCAGATGAAACTCTATTTCTCATGTGGAAAGAAAGAGAAGTTCTTTCAGGTTATGCAGGAACTTCGAGATTCGGATATTGCGATTGATAATGAAACCCTTGAACTGATCAGAACATTTATGTAGAGTAAAAGGATGAACAGATATGTCAATGACAACTCTGGTTATATTAAGATTTGCAGGTATATTTGCTGCTTATACAGGTTTAACAGTTTTGTTACCTGCGATTATGTTTCGTCGGATACTGGCAGGCAGAGGACTGTCAGAGCAGTTTCTGATGTGTTATACATTTGGAAATTTTTATATTATAAATATTGTGTTTGCAGTCCAGCTTTTGCATATTTCAGGTTTCTGGGCACTTGTATTGTTTACTGCTGTACCAGGGATTCTGATCTGGAGCAGGGTGAACAGGGTTTCTCTAAGAGAACTCTGCATAAAGACAGGAATTATCTGTAAGAAAATACTTCAGGGAAGTATGGGAATGAGGGGGGCTTTATACAGAGTCTGTAACAGGATTAAGGCAGTATTAAAACGCTCAGTCTGTCTGTTTTATTACAAAGTAATCTGTAATACGCTTCAGTGGATTCTGGTAGGGGCAGTTATTATAGCTTTGTTCTGGATTTATGGAAGAAACCTGTTGCTCACTTATGGATATTGTGCTTCAGATATACCGGTACATTTGAACTGGATTAATGAGATGGTCAGAGGAAATCTTTTTTCCGATGGTGTATATCCGTTTGGATTTCACTGTATGATATATTATCTTCATACAGTTTTCAGGGTTGATACGTATGCGATTCTGTGTGTGTTCTATCTTGTACAGGTATTCTTTATTCATATGGTACTTCTTGCTGTGATGAAATTGTTATGCAGATCATTGTATCTGCCATATGCAGGAGTGCTTGTATATATATTGGGAAATCTCTGGGCAAAACAGACATATAGTCGTTTTGGGGCATCACTGCCACAGGAATTCGGAATGATTTTTGTGATTCCGTCTGTTTACTTCCTGATCAGTTTTTTTCAGACAGAGAAGGAGAAACTGAAAACCAGAGAAACAAAGCTGCTTTCAGGATGCTTTGCGCTGGCTTTTGCGCTGACTCTGGCGATTCATTTTTATGGAACTATGATTGCAGGGCTTTGCTGTATTGGAATTGCTGTCGGTTTTTGTCCGCGCTTCCTGAATAAAGAGTATTTTAAACGAATTATGATGACTGGTATTATCAGTGTATTTCTGGCTGTGCTTCCTATGGGGATTGCATTTGCAGGAGGGACACCTCTGCAGGGCTCACTTGGCTGGGGATTAAGCGTCATCAATGGTGGCAAATCAGATACTGAGGATGAAGAAGCTTCTTCAGAGGATAATACAATCCAGGATATAACCATGGAAGAGATGGCAGCGCGTCTGAATAAAAACTCGAAGAATAATATTAAAAGTAATAATGCGAAATCAATGCAGACAAAAAGGATTCCTGCTATGACGGAAACTCCTGAATCCACTTTTGCAGATAAAGTCAGAGAAATTCCGGAGAAAATAAAAAACACCTGGAATATGATGGCTCAGCGTATCGGGGAATTTATCATAAACTTGCCGGAACAATGGTGTGCATATGCGGTACTTATCGGAATTGCAGTTGTCATTCTGCTTGGTCTGATATTTATTATCCTGCGAAAGACTACTTATGGTGAGATGCTTATGTCAGCAGGATTCTGTATGGGAATTCTCACATTGCTGCTCTGTGCATCAGGGCTCGGACTTCCGATGCTGATGGATCCTGCCAGATGTAGTATTTATTATGTGTATCTTCTGATATTAATGCTGACAGTTCTGATGGATGGAATTCTTTATCTGATTTTTATGCATCGTTTATTTACAATTCCGCGAAATGTGTTATCTTTTATCTTGACTGTGTTCATTGTTGGGAGTATGATCCATCAGGGAATGATCAAAATGCCGGGATTTGGTTCAGATTATGTATCTAATGGAGCATTGACGTGTCTGTCGAATATTATTAAAGAAAATGAAGACAAGACATGGACGATTGTATCAGCAAATGATGAGACACAGATGGGGCTTGATCATGGCTGGCATTACGAGACAATTAGCTTCCTTCGAAATATGGAGTATATGAATAAAGACACTAAATTGATTATTCCGACAAAGAATGTATACTTCTTTATAGAAAAAATCCCGCTGAATTATGCGGTACTTTACTCAGGCAGTGGTCAGTCCATTTCGAAAAAGGCAGCCAGCCAGTCATTACCAAATTCAGGTGGAATAACTATGTATCAGGGGGAGGGAAGATGGATTCTGATGTCCCGGATGTATTACTGGGCACAGGCATTTAAGGAGAGATATCCCAATGATATGAAGGTATATTATGAATCAGAAGATTTTGTGTGTTATGTAATGCCACAAAATATGTATCATCAGTATAATTTTGCAATAGATTACGGTTATAATCAGTTCCGGACACAGGAGGATAAAAATTAATATAATGGTTTCCAAAAGAAATTTTTTCAGTATTACAATCATGATGTTTGTTCTTTTGTTTTTGTTTCAGTTTTCTATGGTTATCAGAGACAGACAGAACACATATGATGTAAATTCAAATTTCACGACAAGGCAGAAAGATGGTAAAAATGTCTGGAAAAATAAACAGATAGATCCTGTGGCTGTCAGAACAACAGACAGAAGCTATGCTCTTTTTGTGGGAGACAGTTCATCGGATATGGCTACAGCCGTAAGCAGATGGTGCATTTATGCAAAGTGGGATATGGCACAGTGCAGAAATCTGGAGGATTACCAGGAGAATGATAAGGCATTGCCGGGGATGCTGATACTGGAATCAGAGAAATATGCACTTGGTGATAATCTGGGAAAATTAGAGAAACTGGAACAAAAAGGTGTGATCATTGTTTTTGGATGTCTGGAAAATCCAAAGAATATTGAAAAAAATCAGGAACTGATGGATTTTCTGGGGATTTATAAGGTTGTGTCTGAGAAAACAAAACTGACAGGTGTGAAACTTTTTGAAGGTCTTCTGCTGGGCGGAGAAGTAGTCTATGAAACTCCGAAGAAAAAAGAAGAGAAAGAACGTCAGGATCTGCAGCTGGAGATACCATGGTATCAGGTAGGAAGCGGTACGAAAACATATATGGTCGGACTTTTGGATCATAGTAAACAAAAAACTCAGGTGGAGAATGAAGATCTTCCTACGATTTTGTGGAGAAATGGAATCAAGGGTGGAAGTGTTTTTTGTATAGTGGGAGACTATATGAAGGACAGCACAGCACTGGGACTGTTGAATGGTATGATAACAGAGGCTTCTGAGTATTATATTTATCCGGTAGTAAATGCCCAGAATCTCTCAATGATCAATTTTCCGGCATTTGCAGATGAGAATGATGAAGAAATGATGAAACTGTACAGTCAGTCTGTGACAGGTATGACCAGAGATATTATGTGGCCATCACTGGTATCCATTGTAGAAAAAGGAAAGCTGAAAATGACCTGCTTTATGCAGCCACAGGCAGATTATGAAGATGGTATAGAGCCGGATACAAAAGATATGATATTTTACCTGAAGCAGATGAAAGAGCAGGAAGCGGAAGTAGGACTTTCTCTTGAGTATAAAAATGCAGGTTCTTTGCGGGAAAAACTGGATCAGGATGCAGACTTTTTTCAGAAATCGGACAGCAGTTATAAATATGGAGCTGCTTTTGCGGAAGAAAGGGATTTGGATACGATAACAGGATTGATGAATACTGAATTGTTGAAAAATGTAAGTACACTGGTATGTGAATATACAGAGAAAGAGCCGGTGGTTTCTTATTGTACGGATTCTGTAACTTTACAGTCTGTGACAAGTGATGGGATGAATTACAGTTATAGTGATGATATTCGGATGAGAAGTATCCAGAGTTCGCTGGCATATACGAATGTTATGTTAAATATGCATGATATTTTCTGGCCGCAGCAGAAAACTGACAGATGGCAGATTATGCAGAAGCATTTTTCCAGTAATATCCTTACCTATTGGAAAAACTTTACAGGTTTTGACAGCATGACTCTTTCAGAAAGCAACACTAGAATCAGAAATTTTCTGAATCTGGATTTCTCAGAGTCCAGAACAGAGAATGAGATTACGTTGGAAACTTCTGAGAAAGGAAGCTGGTTTCTTCTCAGGACGCATGGAGAAGAAATCGCAGAAATAGAAGGCGGTACAGAAAAGGAAATAGAAGATGGAACTTATCTGATCCAGGCGCAGGATACTACTGTGAAGATTCAGATAAAAACATCAGGACTTCATTATGACAGATAGCTGTTATGACAGAGAGGAAATGAGCAGAAAAGTATGAAAGTTTGTATTGTGGCAGAGGGCTGTTACCCATATGTGGTCGGAGGTGTTTCCGGCTGGATCAACAGTCTGATCAGATCTTTTCCGAATGTAGAATTTATATTGCTGGCAATTGTGGCGAACAGATCCTTCAGGGGGAAATTTGTCTATGAGCTGCCGGAAAACCTTACACAGGTTTATGAAGTATATCTGGATGACTGTGAATGGGAAAGCGGAAACAGAAAAAGAAAATCTTTAAGGCAAGTCCATCTCTCTCATAAAGAATATGACGAAATGCTGAATATGGTGCTGAACCGGAGGACAGACTGGGGTGTGATTTTTGACCTGTTTCACAGAAAGCATCTTTCTGTAGATGCTTTTCTTATGGGAGAGGATTTCTTCAGGATTGCCAGGGAGTGCTATGACCGTAATTATTCAAATATTAATTTCTCGGATTTCCTCTGGACGCTGCGCTCCATTTATCTGCCGATGTTCTGGGCACTGAGAATGGATGTACCGAAGGCGGATTTGTATCATTGTGTGGCCACCGGTTATTCTGGAATTCTTGGAAGTATGGCAAAACATTTTCATGGAAGTTCATTACTGATCTCCGAGCATGGGATTTATACCAGAGAAAGGGAGGAAGAACTGATCAAAGCTTCCTGGGTAAGGGGAGTATATAAGAATATCTGGATTGAACAGTTTAAGAAGATGTCACTTCTTGCATATGAAAAGGCAGATATGGTAACCTGTCTGTATGACCATGCAAAGGACCTGCAGATGGAATTGGGATGTCCGCCTGAGAAGATCAGGGTGACACCAAATGGGATCAATACACAGACGCTTGCAGATCTTCCCGGCAAGACAGAAGAAGAGAAGCAGTTTATCAATGCCGGGGCTGTACTTCGTGTAACTCCTATCAAAGATGTTAAAACCATGATACAGGCATTTGCTTTTGCCAAAAAAAAAGTAAAAAATATGAAGCTCTGGATTATGGGACCGGCAGATGAAGATAAAAAATATGCAAAAGAATGTTATGATCTGGTAGAATCCCTTGGGGTTCAGGATGTGGAATTCACAGGAAGGGTTAATGTAAAGGATTATCTGGGCAAGATGGATTTCACACTGCTTACCAGTATCAGTGAAGGACAGCCTTTGACAATCCTTGAGAGTTATGCGGCTCACAAACCTGTAATTGCCACAGATGTGGGAAATTGCAGGGAACTGATCTATGGAAATAATGACGGATTTGGGGAAGCGGGAATCCTCACACACATTATGAATATAGAAGAGATCGCCCATGCAATGGTTACCATGTCTGTAAATGAGAAAGACAGAAGGCGTATGGGAGAAGCAGGATACAGACGTGTAAATGCACTTTACAGGATTGATCAGATGAAGGAAGTATACAGAGAAATATACAAAGGATTTTCAGACAGACAGAATCTTTCGTGGACAGAGGAACCCTTTCAGATCAGTGTGCATGAAAAGATGATGTAAATGAAAGCATAATGTGACTGAGATCGGGATAACAAACATAAGATAAACAATTACGGGATGGAGAGGACATATGGCAGGAATAGGTGTAAAACTTACAAATATCTATAAAAAGAATACGCTGACTACTGATATCATAGGCGCGGGATACAGTATGGTCGTTACGATCGCCCCCATGCTGCTGGTGATCGGTGCGCTTATGATCATGGAGTATTTTCTGGATTTCTCTTCAGTAGGTTATGTTACAAGAGAACTGTTTTCCTGTACGGTTCTGTATATATTTATTTTTTCCCTGCTTACGGCGTCTCCATTTAACTCTGTATTATCCAAATATATGTCAGATGTAATCTATGAAGAGACATATGAAGATATTTTGCCGTGCTATTATGTGGGCATGCTTTTGAATATTTCACTGAGTGCTCTTGTGGGAATTCCATTCTGTATCCGGGAGTATCTGGTTGGAAAAGTGGATATTATTTATGTTTTTACAGGTTATTGCGGATACATTGCCCTGGTTCTTGTGTTCTATTCTATGTTGTACCTGTCTATCTGTAAGGATTACAAAAAAATATCATTCTTCTTTGCCGTTGGTATGACAGTGACAGTGTTTTTATCTTTTCTGCTTGTAAAAGTATTTCATTGGGGTATTACATATGGAATGCTGTTTTCGCTGACAATTGGATTTTGGCTGATCGCCTGTCTGGAAATGTCGGTAGTCCGGAGTTATTTTAAGGAAAACAGTGGAAAATACAGACAGGTTCTGGTCTATTTTAAGGAATATTGGCCGTTGGTGGTTACAAATTTTCTTTACATTTTAGGACTTTATGTACACAATTTTGTTTTCTGGACAACAGATCTTCACATGATAGTAGTAAAATCTTTTGTATGTGTGACAACATATGATATGGCAACCTGTCTTGCAATGTTTACAAATATCTCTGCAAGTGTTATCTTTATCAGTAGAGTTGAGATGTATTTTCATGGCAGATATAAAGCATACTCAGAAGCCGTTATCGGTGGAAGAGGAGCTGATATTGATATTACAAAGAAGGGGATGTTCCGTGCTCTTTCCGAAGAGCTTATGAGTCTTGCCAGAGTGCAGTTTATTATTACGCTGGTGATCTTTCTGATCTGTATGATTTTTCTTCCGCAGCTTGGTTTTGGAGGAATGACAATGAGGATATATCCCTGTCTGGCGTCAGGATATTTTATCTTGTTTCTGATGTATGCGGAGATTATTTTCATGTATTATTTTAATGACATGAAGGGTTGCGTATTGACGGGACTGGTGTTTTGCCTTATCACACTGGTGGGAAGTATAATATCTTCTCATTTTACAGAGATATGGTATGGGGCGGGGCTTGTTGTCGGGAGCTTTGCCGGATGGACAGTGGCTTATGGAAGACTTCGGTGGATGGAGAAACATCTGGATGTCCATATATTTTGTAACGGTCATCTGCTGAAGAAGAAAAAAGGTGATTGTCCGTCACCAAAAGTATTTGACAGATATGAATAGTAAGAAAGGAACGAAAGAAAAAAATGGAAGTGGGAGATATACTGAGGTTATTTGTGATCGTATCAGGAGTGTTTATGGTTGTGAGGGCAATTCTGTCACTTGCAAAGAGAAAGATGACAGAACCATTTTGTCTTGCATGGGTGTTTTTGTCTGCATTAATGATTCTTTCAGGTGCACTTTTAAATCCATCTCAGATGAAGCGTTATGTCAGTACACGTGGACTGATTCTGACTATAATAATTGTGTCAGGTGTTCTGTGGGGATTATGGTTTATCAGTACGCAGGTTTCTATCCTGAAAAGAAAAGATCAGGAGCTTGCCATGCAGGTTTCTTTATTAAACAATGATTACGAGAAAATCATCAAAGAACTGGAAAAATTAGAGAAAGAAAAATAAAAATATGAAAAAAGTACTGTTTGTAATTAATACTCTTGGAGGTGCAGGCGCAGAGAAGGCATTACTGGAACTGCTCAAAAGATTTACCCCGGACCGGTATGAGGTGGATCTGTACGTGCTTCTGGAACAGGGAGAACTGATCAGTCAGGTACCGGGTTATGTAAATATTCTGAACAGGGACTATACGGCAGAATCAGTTCTTTCAGCAGAGGGAAAGAAGAAATTGAACAAAAAAGTCTTTATGCGCCTGTTTACGCATGGGGCGTTGTTTAAAAATATACCATATCTGATAAAGAATGCAGTTGCTATGCTGGGCAGAAAAAAGATATATGCAGATAAGCTTTTATGGCGTGTCATGTCGGACAGTGGTATGAAGCTGAACAAAAGTTATGACATGGCAGTTGCTTACCTGGAAGGCGGTTCTACATATTTTGTCCATGATCATGTTACGGCAGAGAAGAAGTTTACATTTTTACATGTAGATTATAAATACGCCGGTTACACCAGAGAACTGGACCGAGATTGTTATCTGGATTTTGACAGGATTTTTACGGTATCCGGAGAAGTAAAGAGGGTGTTTAATGATGTGTATCCAGAATGCAGAAACAAAACTCTGGTATTTCACAATCTGATCGACAGGGAGGAAATCTGCAGAAAGGCAGAGCTTCCAGGCGGATTTAGTGATGCATACAGTGGAAAGAGGATATTGACAGTGGGAAGGCTGACTGCACAGAAAGCATATGAATTGGCAATTGATGCAATGAAGCTTCTGAAGGATCAGGGGATAAAAGCACGCTGGTATATTCTGGGCGAGGGAGAATTACGAAATAAGCTTCAGCAGAAAATAGACAGTCTTGGACTGAAGGAAGATTTCCTGTTGCTGGGTGCGAAGGAGAATCCTTATCCATATTATAAACAATGTGATCTGTATGTGCATGCAACCCGGTTTGAGGGGAAAAGTATTGCAATACAGGAAGCTCAGGTTCTGGGCTGTACGATCCTGGTATCTAACTGCAGCGGAAACCGGGAGCAGGTGGAGAATGGAACAGATGGTGTATTGTGTCAGCTGTCATCAGAGGAAATAAGCAGAAATATAGCTGAACTGCTGGGAAATGAAGAGAAATGCAGAGAATATGGAAAAAAAGCTACAGTCCGGATATCCGATGAACAGGGAGATATCCTGAAACTGTTTGAGATAGCATAAGAAGAGAGAGAATAGTATCTATGGAGAACAGAGAAAACGTTGGAAAAGAAGCAAAAAAAGAAGTCCTGATCATTATTCCGGCATACAATGAGGAAAAAACAATCGTTCCGCTTCTGGAAAAACTGGAACAGCCGGAGATAGCGCAGGTTGCAGATGTACTGGTCGTGAATGATGCGTCTCAGGATAAGACAAATCATGTGACTAAAAAGAGAAACCATACGGTGATTACCAATGTATTTAATCTGGGTTATGGGAGTGGTCTGCAGCTTGGTTATAAATATGCGGTGCGTAAAGGATACAGCTATGTTATACAAATGGATGCAGACGGTCAGCATGACGTATGTAACCTTCTGGAAATCTATAAGGAATTGCAGAAAGAGGATGAGAATGGGAAATTGCCGGATATTGTCCTTGGATCAAGATTCATGGAAGGAAGTTCTGGATTTTCGGTTTCATTTGCCAAAAAGATTGCATTTGTATGGTTTCGTATAATGTTGAAAACAGGAACTGGAAGAAGAATTACAGATCCGACTACCGGTCTTCAGGGATTAAACTGGAGAACCTTCCGTTTTTATTCGAAATATAATAATTTTGATGACAAATATCCAGATGCAAATATGCTTATGCAGATGTTGCTTCTTGGGTTCAGGGTCAGAGAAATTCCGGCAGTGATGCATGTAAGGACTACAGGAGTCAGTATGCATTCTGGACTGAAACCAGTACTCTATATGTTCAGAATGACGTTTTCAATCCTGGCTGTGTGGATCAGGGAAAAGATTCTTAAGATGGATGAGGATAAAATACGTGAGCTGGAAAAATATAATGAATAAAAACAACTGGGTATTCCAACAGGTGGAACTCATCGAGAGTAATGTCTGCCTGGAAAATCCAGGCAGAGGATGGTATGGAATCTATACGTTTGTTGTTCAGGATTCCATAAATCCAGAAGAACTGAGATGGAGTCTGAGAGATGGAGAACTTCTTGCACTGGTATTGCTGGATATCAGTATATATCGCAGTATGCAACTGGATGAGAATGCCCTGAATAATATCAGAAGCATTCTCAGTTTTTTTATGTATTACAAAAAAGATGTGATTCTGCGGCCGGTTTATGATCGGGAAGGAAAAGGGCGTGAATGTGAGCCGGATAGTTTTGAACAGGTGCTGGAGCATTTACAGCAGATTGGTGGTTTGCTCCGGGATATGCAACATTCGGTATTCATCTTCCAGGGGATGCTTGCCGGAAGCTGGGGAGAAATGCATGATTCCAGATATCTGTCACCAGAGTGTATCAATCGAATGTGGAACTGTATGCGGCAGTATTTGGGAGATGAGATATATCTTGCTGTACGTACTCCGGCGCAGTGGAGAACTTTGAGAAGTGAAAAAGAATTCAGACAAAAGAAATATGCGCATCTGGCATTATTTGATGATGGGATTCTGGGTTCCATGACTCATCTGGGAACCTTTGGAACTGAACTCAGGGAGGCGGCAGGCTGGGCACAGGCGTGGACAAGAAAAGAGGAAATGGAATTTGTTAATTGTCTTACAGAAGATATGCCATGTGGTGGAGAAGTAGTAGCCTGTACTGAGAACGACAGAATGTATGAGGCAAAGTTCATAGTCAACGAGTTAAAAAAGATGCATATTACTTATTTGGACAGTACCTATGATATGAAAGCACTGGATTTATGGAAAAGTATATCGTGGGATGGATTTGATAATTTGAAAATATGGAAGGGATACAGCCTCTATGAGTATATAGGAGAACACCTGGGATATCGGCTTGTAGTGCGAACTGTGGAGTTGAAACCGATTCGAAGAGGAAGAGCAGAATTTATGTTTGAAATTGAGAATACCGGGTTTGGAAGGGTATTTCAGGAAACAGAATTGTTTCTGATAATGAAAAACAGGAATGAGACCAGAGAAGTTCCGATATCCATGGATATGAGAAAAATCCAGGCAGGAACCAGGATATGTGGAAAAACAGTGATTAAATTAATGGAGGGCAGAGTATCCTTGAAACTTCAGAGAAAAAAAGATGGACGGATCATTCATTTTGCAAATAAAAACAGTACAGACACCCTTTACCTGGGAAGTCTGCACTGTGGAAAAATTTATCTTAGTGAAGAATAAGAGTACCTACAGGAACTGTCTTGCTGTTTTCTGCCCCCTGATTGGCAAAGTGGATAGAATTTTCTGTGTATGGATCTTCCATACGCAGTGAAATGGAGTAAGTTCCTTTTCTCAGGGAACGGATATCCAGATCTGTTTTAAATGTGGAGCAGTCATTGCCTGCTATGGTACGGTTGTCAATATTTGTTTCTATTTTCTTTGATTTTCCGGTACTTTCATCAGTGAGGAACAGAACAGTATTGAATCTGGTATATGCGGAAGAAAATCCTGTGTTTACAATTGTTATATAAAGAGAGGCTGTGTCACTCAGGACGGAGTGAAAATCAACAGAGGATTCTTTCATAACATACCGATAACCAAGGTGTGTACTTATATAATCGTACCCTGTACATCCGGAAAAAACGTCTGTCCGTGATCCTGTATAAGTGGAATTCTTCCATTTATCCAGAACTGCGGGATCGTGTTCGGAATTCAGGTAAGATATATGCATTTGTGAAAGGTCGGCAATCGCATTGTCCAGATCGTTATATTCATTATCAACTGTAACCTCACCTCCATTAGGAACATATTGGCAGAGTTTGTACTGGAAAAGAAGTTCCTCACTTCGTGTGCCTTGCTCATCCAGATTATTGTCCGGCTGTAAAGGGGTATCATCGTAAGTACCCAGATCATAAACAGAACCAAGCATGCCATCATTAAAAAGACTGAGTCTTGCCTGCAGGCTGCCATTGCCGGCATCTGTACTGGACAGGGGCGTTCTGGTGCGGAGTATGCCACGCAGCTGACCAGGAGTGCGGACTGCCAGAAAAATATCAGAGGAAATATTCTGATCAAGTGCTTCTATAATCTGTCTTATCTGATTAATATCTCCGTAATTGGAATGATTCATTTCTCCAGTATTTCCTGTCAGAGTACCCTGAAGAATATAAACACAGTCTGCATATTTGTTGACAGTAGAAGAAATCTGGGAAATATGATTCTTTATCTGAGGCAGGTCAGATGGTTCCGTGGACAGAGCCTGTCCATCCCAGTCATACAGAAAACGGAGGATAACTTGTTTTTTTGCCCGAACACATTCTTCCAGTATTTTATCCAACTGATTTTTGGCATTTGTGCTTATGCTGGTATTGGAGTAATTTTTCAGATTAATCTCCAGAAGCATCAGAGGATATGGATTGGAAGCGCAACTTTTTCTGCACCAGGCAGCAGATTTCTCCGGCTTCTGATTATCTGAAAGAATGTATCCGCTCAACTGATAGAAACCACGATATGGGTTGTCCAGTTCAAGGGAGGATTCTTCTGTCATTGCAGGAGTGTATTTTACATTTAGCCGTCTGATGGAGATTATGTGGTAGAGAAATAATACAGCCAGCACCGAGCAGATAACAAAAAAAAGATTGTGCAGGATGATTGATGATTTTTTTTTCATGAATATTTGCTCCTTAAAAATATCTATACATATAACTATGAATTGACTATAATGTATTATAACCGAAAAGAAAGGATAAGTGAAGATTGAAACAGAAATCAAGGACAGAATATTCTGTTATGAATACGACAGTAGCTTTTTTGGCACAGACATTGGCAATTTTTATGGGTTTTTTTACAAGAGTTGTTTTTACCAGGACTCTCAGTGAAGGTTATGTAGGAATTAATGGTTTGTTTACAGATATATTAAATATATTGTCTTTGTCAGAACTTGGGGTCGGAACAGCAATCACATATGCTCTTTACACTCCTATAGCCAGAAGAGATATAAAAAAACAACAGATCCTGATGCGGATGTTTCGGAATTTCTACAGGATAACAGCGGGCTTTGTTCTGCTTGCCGGCTTATGCCTGATACCATTTCTGGATATTTTGATGAAGGATCGTCCAGATGTGAATCATCTGATTATAATTTATCTTCTGTATCTGCTTAATTCCGTTGTTTCGTATTTATTGATTTATAAAAAAACACTGGTAGATGCCCATCAGATGAATTATATTACGGTGATGTATCATAATGGTTTTCTTGTACTGCAGGATATCCTTCAGATGATGGTATTGTTTTTGACACGAAACTTTATCCTGTTTCTTGTTATTGCGGTTGTATGTACCATAATCGGAAATATCTGTATGTCCCGAAAGGCAGACAGGCTGTTCCCATATCTGAAAGAACCGTGTAAGGAGCAGCTTCCACAGGAAGAACGTCATGATATTTTAAGGAATGTAAAGGCAATGCTGATGCATAAAATTGGTAATGTAGTAGTAAATAATACAGATAATCTGCTGATCTCAAGTTTTGTGGGAATTATCAGTGCAGGGATTTACTCCAATTATTATCTGATCATAGGATCAGTCAGGCAGGTTCTGGAGCAGGCAATGCTGGGAGTTGCGGCAAGTGTGGGAAATCTTGGTGTGACGGAAGAGAACGAAAAGATAGGACGGATTTTTGACAGTCTGTTTTTTATAGGGTACTGGCTGTTTGGTTTTGCAGGTGTCTGTTTGCTGGAACTGCTGAATCCTTTTGTGAAGCTGGCATTTGGTAAAAAATATTTATTTCCAAAGGAAATTGTTTTGATACTGTGTATTAATTTTTTTATTAATGGGATGAGACGTGCAGTGCTGATTTTTAAGGAATCTATGGGACTGTTCTGGAATGATCGGTACAAAGCGATAGCTGAAGCAGTGTTAAATCTGGTAATTTCCATTCTGCTGGTTACATATTTTGGTGTGGCAGGAGTATTTGCAGGTACATTCTGCAGTACAGTACTTACTTCTGTATGGGTAGAACCCTATGTGATTTATAAATACAGACTGAAAAAGCCTGTTACCGGTTTCTTTGTAAAATATGCAGGATATCTGGGGGTGATGGCTGCAGTATGGGGAATAACGGAATATTTTTGCAGATTTATTTCCGGACAGGCATTTATGATTCTGGTATGCAGACTGGGAATCTGCCTGATTGTGCCGAATATTTTATTGTGGTTTGCCTACAGGAGAACTGCAGAGTGGAAAGTATTATGGAATTTACTGAAAAAAATTGTAGAAAAAGTTTTTACAGGAGATAAAAGATGACAGCTTTGGAAAAACAGCAGAAAAAGATTTCTGTGATCATACCCGTATACAATGCAGAAAAGTACATCAGAGAAACTCTGGACAGTATTATAAAGCAGAGTTATAAAAATCTGGAAATTATATTGATAGATAATGGATCAAAGGATAGAAGTCCTGATATTATACAGAAATATGAAGCAAAATACCCGGAGATTCATATGATTGAAGGATCGGGAAAGGGTCCAGGAGCTTCAAGAAACAGAGGGCTGAAGCTTGCGAAGGGTGACTACATTGTGTTTGCCGATGCAGATGATTATCTTCCTGATAAGGAGATATTCTGTAAATATATAAATCTTGCAGAGCAGACAGATGCGGATATTGTTGTCAGCAATTATGCAAGATTGTGGAAAGATAAAATATTGCCGGCTACTAAACATCAATCATTTGCATTATGTAGTCCATCATCTGAAGAATTTAGATTTCAGGGATTTTTCTCAGTAGGAACACTTTCTTATGCGTGGGGGAAATTATACAGAAGAGAGTTCCTGAGAAATCATCAGATTTATTTTGCGGATCTTTCTTATGCAGAAGATAAACTGTTTAATATGCAATGTTATATCTGTGATGCGAAGTATGCATTTCTGGAAGATATAGGGTATATTTACAGAAAAAATGATATGTCAGTTTCCTGGCAGTATCGTCCGGATTCTGTAGAAAACTGGTTCAAACTTGTATATGAACTGAAAAGCTGGATAGAGAAAGAAGACAAGGATACGAAAGAATATACTTCACTGATTGGATATTTGCTTATTTTTGCGGCATTTTTTGACGGAAAAATGGAATATATGCAGCATAAAAAATCTCTGTGGGCTGTCAGAAAGGTTCTTAAGAAATATGGAAGCAATCCGATGGGGAGAAAGGCTTTTACAGAGTTGGCAGACAGAAGGAAAAAACTGCAGATCACGCAAAAATTGTGGAAGATTATGATCCGGACATTTTCGTTGGGAATGAAATGGAGGTGGTATCTGTTGATGTCTGTGGGAATAAAGATCTTGGTTTCCTGCCGGGTAGATGAAAGACTTTCTGATACTGGACTAAGGAAAAAGTAAAGACAGTGGCTCCTGGTCAGAAGTCACTGTTTTCAAAAATATGGATTAATTTTGTCTTCTGATTGATTTTCTTAAAGCTGTGAAGGGTCTGGTGGAATGTTGTATTTCGTACTGTGTAAGTGTTGCGGATAAAACAGATAAATGTGATACACCAGAGTGCAGGCCAGAGGACTGGATAATGGCTGGCTTTTGGAAAGCGGACCTTCATCTGGATGTGTCCTTCTTTGAAATAAGTAAGGAAGTTAACCTTCTGATACGAACTGCTTCCAACCAGTGACTGGGAAATATCGGTTCCCATATCGCCGTCTTTAAGAATCTGTATTATGAAATCATGGCAGTCGTGTGGATTGTACTGTGTCCGGGCGTCTATAGAATCCGGAAGACCCAGATATTTCCTGCAGCATTCCAGAATGATTTCGTACAGATGGCTGATGCGGGATTCTCTGCACCATTCATGAATCTGCCGGAAATTGATTTCTTTTTCATGACGCTTCAGATAAAAGGTAAAATCACAGAGAAGGCGGATACCGAATCCGCTGTACAGATAATGCTTCAGCATATGATGAATCATATAGAAAGTATATTCTGTAGGCGGCAGGACTGTGTAAGTATATCCGTGGATTGTCTGGGTGGATGCCTTCAGACATTCCGGTGAGAAGACAGAATCCACAAGTTTGTTGGCGGGGCTGTACTGGTACTGGCCAACTACACGATAGTGAAGCTCCAGGAGAAAACGGCGCTCGGTTTTGGGAAATATATAACGGTAGGTTACATGGTGGTCACTGAGTTCATCCTCAGAGATATATCCGTTGCTTTCAAGAATTGCCTGTGCTCTGGTGAGGTCAGAAGGATCAGCCAGATACAGGTCAAGATCTCCAAGCTTACGATATTCAGGAACCGGATAGCAGTCAGCCAGACTCAGACCCTTCAGAAGATAACAGTCAATATTGTTCTTTCTTAAAAGAGAGACGGTAAGCCGGGTGAAATGCTCAATCTGATAATAATTCAGCATCATGCCTTTTACCTGCTGCTTCATGGCAGGATAGACAGAAGCAGACCGGAGATATGGCAGTACAAATGGGACAGTACAATGTTCCTGCGCCAGTTTTGCCAGAGCAGGAAGGTCTTCCGGATGTACGGAAACAGAATGATCAGAACTGGTGCAGATATTTTTTATTATTTTCAGATAGGTATTGTATATTCGTTCCATAGGGGTCTCCTGAAAGTGCGTAAAATTGGTACCGTTCAGAGATTGAATGGCAGTAATAAATAATAGTAAGTATATCATGTTATTGCGTGGAAATAAAGGAAAAGGAAGGGGAAAAGAGAAAATGAAAAAAACAGAAGGTTATGTGGTCAGGAGACTGGAGGATGAATATCTCGTACTTCCGTCAGGAAGAAGAACAGAAGAAGTCAATGAGGTAATCTCATTGAGCGAAACGGCAGGCTTTATTTATATGCACGCGGAATGTGCAGAAAATGTCGATGAGCTGGCACAACTGGTAGCAGAAGAGTATGAGATAGAGTCTGCTGAGGTCCTTGAAGATGTAAGGAATGTAGTCCTGATTTTGCAGAAAAAGGGAATTCTCCTGTGAAGGATGGATCATGAGTGGTGAAGCTTTCTGAGAAATGCTGACAGTTTAAAACAGAATGGGCGAACGGGCAGCATAAAAAGCCACAGGGAAGAAACAAATTTGTAGAAAGGATTTCCTACAGTAAATTCTTTGCCGCTACGATTTACGGCAATCAGTTTTCCGATAATCTGATCCTGACGCAGAGGACCTTCCACTTCGTATTGGTTGTCACCCACCATATAAAAGCCGTCAGATGTTATCCGGCAGATGCGGTGAAGCACGAGGATACCCTGATCACGCCTGTAGAGGACTACATCATTCCTGTGGCAGTCTGTGCCGTCTGTCTGTTGGATCAGTGCTTCATCCCGTCCGGGAATGAAGAGAGGGTACATACTGTAACCCTGAGGCTTGATGCGGATAATATTTCCCTCCCGGAGAAGCTGTTCCAGATCGATTTTAACTGGGTCTGATGTTGTGTTATTCATAGTATCTGTCCTTATTCCTGTTATAATACGCCTGTTCAGAAATAAAGTTCTGAACAGGCGTATTATAACATTAAGAAAACAAAAGGACAACAGAAAGTGTTTTCCTGTCGTAATAAAATAAAAAATCAGTATGTTTTGTGTAAGAATACTTGACTTTCTGAGGGGATATAGATAAGATAAAAAAAGATAAAACCAATGTAAAGGTCATATTTCAGGAAAGGATGATTAATTATGAAAACATATAAGAAACCGGTAGTAACTGTTGACGCAGGAATGGCAGAGGGTGTTTATGCAGCAAGTGGTGCCAAGGGAACATTAAATGTAACATATCATGGTGTATGGGACAGATGGGGAACTAATGGCGGCAAGGCTCTGGCAATGGCAGACTGGTCAGGTATTAATGGAACCATTACTTTAAATATCACTTTTAATGATACATTAGAGCAGGTTGAGACAGATGACGCTTCTGTACAGGAATCCTGGTCAGGTAAGACTGCAACACTGACATTTGCAAGTACAGCAACAAATCCGCTGACTATTGGAGTGCATATAGATCATGGAGTAAGTATTGATGATCTCAAGATGACAGGATTTACTTATTCTGTGAACTAAAGAGAATATCCACCTGACAAGAAAAGGGATTGAGTTAGAGTGTTTAACTCAATCCCTGAAATTGATTTTAAAACGTTTGTATCATTTCATGAATTTCCACGTCATTTAGTATCTCACATTTCTTATCCCGTATCGCATAAACCCTGTTACAGATATTCAGAACCGTAGGCCTGTGTGTGGTTACAATGCAGGTTCTGGGGTAGGTATCCTGCATGATATTTCGCAGGACTTTTCGCTCAGTAGCTACATCCAGTGCGGAGGTAGCCTCATCCAGCAGCAGGATCGGTGATCTGCGCAGTAATGCTCTGGCAATGGAGAGCCTCTGTGCCTGACCTTCGGAGAAACCTCCGCCCCGTTCCTTAACGATGCTTTCAATTCCATCCGGGAGTTTTTCCACAAAATCCCATGCACAGGCGAGTTTCAGCGCTTCAATAATTTCTTCATCTGTAGCATCCTGTTTCACATTTCGCATATTTTCTGCAATTGTTCCCGAAAACATTGTATTTCCCTGTGGTACATAGGAGAATAATTTCCTTGTAGAAGGGGACATATCAATCATGTGTTCATGATCTGCTCCGGCACATATATGAGAAGAACCCTCCTGCGGTGTCAGAAGAGACAGGATCAGGCGCAGCATAGTTGTCTTACCTTCACCGGAAGGTCCTACCAGAGCCACGATCTCATGAGGATAAGCCTCTATGGAAGCATTGGCGAAAACAGCAGTACCATTATGATAGGTATAACTGAGATCCTGCATGTTCAGACCGATTCCTTCTGACTTATGCTGCTTTTCGAAGCTGCGTACAGCCGAATCCTGATTGTAGTCCTCCTGCGGCATTTCCACGATATCCATCAGTCTTCCTGCCGAAATAGTCAGTGAGATGGCTGACGGAATCAGACTTACCAGAGAATTTACCGAACTTGTCAATGTACCGGACAAAGACAGAAACATGGTCATAGTTCCGTAACTGATTGCATTGCTCCATACACGGTAGATTCCCCATCCATAACAACTGTAAGATACGATAAATCCGATAATGGACATGAGAACAGAAGTCAGAATGGACATCTTCTGGAAGTCCAGTCTCATGTTAATATAATCTTTCTGAAGAGATTTCAGTTTCTCTGTATAAAAGTGAATCAGGTCGAAAGCCTTGATCGTCTGGATATTGGAGAAAGCTTCCTGGTTAAATCCATAAAGTTTTGCATTCATAGCCGCACTTCTCTGATTGTTATCACGCATTCGTTTCAGAAGCGGCTTCGAAAGCAGAGCACTGAAGGGGATTCCAAGCAGTGCAAAAAGTGCAAAAGTAGGGTCATAATAAAGCACGATTGCCAGTGCACTGATAAAACGAAAAGTATAAATGATCAGGTTGGGAATCCAGTTCAGGATTCCGCTTGAAATATTGGAGGCATCGGAACTCCAGCGTGTCACCAGATCTCCGGTGTGGTAATCGGTCAGGGATTCCCAGTCAGTGACCAGTATTTTGGCAAAGATGTCGTTCTTGATTTCGGAGTCCACCTTCAGGTTAATGAAAGTAGAGGCATATCCGGATGCCTGCGAAACCAGAATGTTTGCGACAGAGAAGCCGATCATTGCGGCAAAGGTACTTATAAGTTTCCCGGTCTGGTGTCCGGTAATAATATCTACCAGATCTCTGGAAATCAGACTGGAAACCAGAGAGACACCTGTTCCGACCAGACCAAGCAGTGTATACAGGATCATGGCTTTCCAGTAACGTCTGCCGTACTGATAGATCCATAATGTCTGTTTCCACATTTTTTTCAGGGTTCCCTGTTTCAGGTGCTTCCAGATCAGGAGTATTTTTTCTTTCATTGCAGCTCCTCCAGTTGATCAATGGTATTTTTCATCACGCAGGCGGCAGAAGAATTCTTTGTACAGAGAAGATGTAGTACCGGCACGCGGTCAGCGATTTCCCCGGCAAAGAAAAGATTTTCTGAAAGCTGGCGTTCAGTCCATGCAGGGGAGATCATGCGCTGCATGACACGGAGGACTTTTTCCGAAGGATTTAACTCTTCCAGATAATCTGTCTGCAGGTTGCGCCCAAGGAGGACAATTCCTCCGAGTTCATATGCTTCGGCAGTAAAAATCCCGGAAGTTCCGCACCAGGGGATGCCATAGACGATGATATGATCTTTATGCAATCCGAGAAGATTCAGGTCTCCATTTAAGTACGGTGTGTCAAAAAGCTCATGCCACAGAGCAGTGTGTGTGGATTTTCCCATTCCGGAATGACCGGAAAACAGCCATGCTTTTCCATGATAGAGAACAGAAGCTGAGTGGATTGCAAACAGTCCGTTTCTTTGTGCTGTGAAAAGGAAAAACAGCCGTATGGCGTGAAATAAATTTTCTATATTTGTTTCAGAAACCTGTGGGTGGCAGTAAACCCGTACATAAGTACCATCTTTCAGCATATGAGCTTCGTAAAGGTTCTGCATCTGTGGAAAAAGGACAACATAACGGTCGGGATTTTCAAAAACAGTCATTTCAGAATTCTGCAGAAGAACCTGTCCGTAACAACGGCTGGGCGGAGGCGTGGTGACCAGTTCGATTTCCTGTGAGATATTATCATCCGGAAATTCATGATAAAAAGGTTTGAAATTTGGGGAAATCAGTTCTGCAGAACCGTATAGTTTTATGCAGATTCCTGCGATTATCATAGAGACAGAAGGGATTGATGAAATCAGGTGGAGATCTTCTGTAATCATTCCCATGGCTGTAAGCTGTGTCAGAAAATCTGTCACATCTTTCAGAAGTTCAGGATAATAAGACTCATCCAGTTGATAAGTCCTGGCAAGTATTTCTGCCAGTTGCTGCGGTTCGGCACCTTCATGATGCTGAAGTACATTCCACAGGAAAGTACTGGTCTCATTCAGCACAAAGCCTTTTTTCAGATCGGCAATCTGCTGACCATAAGGTAAGAGATAATTGATACCTTTGATTTTTCGAAGTGTATATCCGGGCTGACATTTGAACATGATAAAAAAGATTCCTTTCTTTTTCAAAACCAAATCTTGTAAACTTATATATGTGTTGTGATGTCTGTGACTATAGCAAATTATAACACTGAGGAGGAAAGAAATACAAGCTATTTCCAATTGATGTACAAAAGTATATAAGAGGCATGATGCAATATTTAGTAGAGAACGGGGTAGATATGTTGTATATTCAAAACAATGTGATATACAAGATAAATAAGAATAATTGAAAATAAGAGTATCAAGCAGAGTTTCTAAAATAAGCTAGGAATTTTAAAATAAACATTTGGAATGAATTGAAAAAAGAAGTGTTGTGATATAACATATGAAGGGGAAAAGCGAAGGTTCGAATCCTTCGGTACCCATTAGGAAGTGAATTAAAGATATATTAAAAATACTTGGAGGAAAAGATGGGAAAATACTTTGGAACAGACGGTTTTCGCGGTGAAGCGAATGTAAATTTGACAGTAGACCACGCACGTAAGGTAGGCCGCTTTTTAGGCTGGTATTATGGTCAGTTAAAGAAACAGAGAGGGGATGATATACCGGCAAAGGTTGTCATCGGTAAGGATACACGCCGTTCAAGCTATATGTTTGAGTATGCGTTGGTTGCCGGGCTTACAGCCTCAGGTGCAGATGCGTATCTTTTGCATGTAACAACAACTCCTTCTGTGGCTTATGTAGCAAGAACAGAAGATTTTGATTGTGGTATTATGATTTCTGCCAGCCATAATCCATACTATGATAATGGTATCAAGCTGATTAATGGCAATGGAGAAAAGATGGATGAAGCTACAATTAATCTTGTAGAAGCTTATCTTGATAGCGAGTTGGAAGTATTTGGTCAGAAGTATGAAGAGATTCCTTTTGCACATAAGGATGCCATCGGATGTACAGTGGATTACGCAGCAGGTCGTAACCGCTATATGGGATACCTTATTTCACTTGGTTTATATTCTTTTAAAGGAATGAAGGTTGGACTGGATTGTGCCAATGGTAGTTCCTGGAACATGGCACAACAGATTTTTGACAGTCTTGGAGCAAAGACATTTGTTATTAATGCAGAGCCAGATGGTACGAATATTAACAGAGATGCAGGTTCGACACACATTGAAGGATTGCAGAAGTATGTAGTAGAGAATGGATTAGATGTTGGATTTGCCTATGATGGAGATGCAGACCGCTGTCTCTGCGTAGATGAAAAAGGAAATGTAGTAGATGGAGATGCTATTCTTTATATCTACGGAAGATATATGAAAGAAAGAGGTAAGCTGCTTACCAATACAGTTGTAACGACAGTTATGTCAAACTTTGGTCTATACAAGGCTTTTGATGAGTTGGGAATTGGCTATGCCAAGACAGCAGTTGGAGATAAATATGTTTATGAATATATGACAAAGAACGGATGCCGTATCGGAGGAGAACAGTCCGGTCATATCATATTTTCAAAGTATGCATCAACGGGGGATGGAATTCTTACCAGCTTGAAGATGATGGAAGTTATGATGGCTAAAAAGAAAAAGCTGAGTCAGCTCACAGAGGATTTACATATTTACCCACAGGTTCTTGTGAATGTAATGGTAAAAGATAAAGCCGTAGCGCAGGCAGATGCAGATGTGCAGGCTGCGATATCAAAAGTAGCAGAAAGATTAGGAGATACCGGAAGAATTCTTGTTCGGGAGTCTGGAACAGAACCATTGATTCGTGTTATGGTAGAGGCAGAAACAAAAGAAATCTGTCATACATATGTAGATGAAGTGGTTTCGATTATTAATAAAAAAGAGGCAACTAGATAATATTTTTTCATTTTGTAGAAGATGAAGAAAGCATTTATTATTATAAAAATACGAAAAAGACATAGTGATATAACTCGGAGGAAAATATCATGGCAGTATTAGTAACAGGTGGAGCAGGATATATCGGAAGTCATACTTGTGTAGAGTTATTAGAAAATAATAAGGAAGTTGTTGTTCTTGATAATTTGAGTAATTCCAGCGAAGAAGCATTAAATCGAGTAAAAAGAATAACAGGGAAAGAAGTAAAGTTTTATAAAGGTGATATTTCAGATATAGTTATTTTAGATACCATTTTCAAAAAAGAAAATATTGAATCATGTATTCATTTTGCAGGATTGAAGTCCGTAGGAGAATCTGTCGCAAAACCATTAGAGTATTACCAGAACAATATTGCTGGAACATTAATCCTTTTACAGAAATTGAGAGAATACAATGTAAAAAATATTATATTCTCATCTTCAGCAACCGTATATGGTGACCCTGCATTTGTACCGATCACAGAAGAATGTCCAAAAGGTCTATGTACAAATCCTTATGGCTGGTCTAAATCTATGCTAGAGCAGATCCTTATGGATATATATAAGGCAGATGAAACTTGGAATATAATTCTACTTCGTTACTTTAACCCAATTGGAGCCCATAAAAGCGGTCTCATGGGAGAGAATCCAAATGGAATCCCTAACAATTTAATGCCATACGTAACGCAGGTAGCAGTAGGCAAGTTAAAAGAATTGGGAGTATTCGGAAACGACTATGATACACCAGATGGAACAGGAGTACGTGACTATATTCATGTAGTTGACCTCGCAAAAGGTCATGTGAAAGCCCTTCAGAAAATAGATGAAAAATGTGGTTTTAAAATATATAACTTAGGAACCGGAAAAGGATATAGTGTATTAGATATTGTAAAGAATTTTGAAGCTGCTACAGGTATGAAAGTTCCATATGTTATAAAAGATCGCCGTCCCGGTGATATTGCTACATGCTACTGCGATCCAGGAAAGGCAGCAAAAGAATTAGACTGGAAAGCAGAAAACGGTATAAAAGAAATGTGTGAAGATTCTTGGAGATGGCAGAAGAAGAATCCAAATGGGTATGAAGGATAAAGATAGAAGAAGATTAAATGAAAGAAGCAATCAGATAACAGCAAATAGATAAACAGTCAGAGCATAAGTACCAGGGGCATATTACGGGGATGCCATTTCCAGAAATATCCTGAAGTGTAAATTCACAATTAAAAAGTGTAAGCCTATTTACAAACGAAAAGAGGAAAGAAATGAAAACAACCTTACTTATCATAGCGGCCGGAATCGGCAGCTGATTTGGAACAGGAATAAAACAGTTAGAACCAGTAGATGATTCTAACCATATCATCATGGATTATTTCGATATACAACTTCAACCATTTGAGGAGTTAGAGAAGGCAATGAAATGGTGGAAGAGTTATAAATTATAAATTATGGACTGGACGAGAACTTCTGAGAAATCGGAGGTTCTTTTTTTTGCTTATTTTGAGGGTGATTTAATAATCTGATTCTTTATGAACTAAATTTGAAAAAAGTTGTTCCTATATTGACATTAGCAGGCGATATGTCCTTAGTCGGAACCCGCCCGCCAACAGTAGACGAATGGGATAAATACGAACTTCATCACCGTGCCCGCCTCGCAACCAAGCCGGGACTTACCGGAATGTGGCAGATAAGCGGACGAAGCAACATCACAGACTTCGAAGAAGTCGTAAAACTCGATAAACAGTGCATAAGCGAATGGACAATGGGACTTGATATAAGGATTCTGTTTAAGACGGTACAGGTGGTATTCAAAAAAGAAGGATCTATGTAGGGAGTAGAGGAGACAGTAAATGAAGGAAGAAAATATAAAGGGTGAATATCAACGAAAAGTAGATAAATCTCTTATTCCAACCTGTAATATCATGGGTGTGAATATCGCAGCCATTAATATGAATTGGTTATTAAAATATCTAGATGCAAATCTTTCCGATACCAATACAAAATTTATTTGGAATGCGATGATAAGGGGTAAATATAAGATTCGACAAGAGCAGGTTCGGTTTCTACAGGAAATGCCATCAGAGGAAAATCTGTGGAAGGCCGTTATTGCATTTCAGGAGTATCCATTTAAAACGGCAACAGGATTACCGTTTCGGTATAAATTAAAGGTTGGCAAAAATGGAGAGTATAACAGAGAGCTGCTGATAGATCGGAGAGAGAAAAGTAAGAGCCTTGCCTGGAGTAGTGTGGTGCTGGCATTTAAAAATAGTAAAATTAATGTGTTTTCATAGAAATCTTACTGTGATAAACTTATAGGAAAAGCGACGGAGGATAAATCAATGTTTGACACAATTCATCATATTGCAATTATAGGAAGCGATTATGAGAAATCAAAACATTTTTATGTTGATTTACTGGGGTTTGAAATAATCCGGGAAAATTATCGAAAGGAACGGGATGATTATAAAATAGATTTAGCTTGTGGAAAGCAGGAGATTGAGCTATTTATTATAAAAGATGCTCCGGCCCGTGTAAATTATCCGGAAGCACTTGGCTTGAGGCATCTGGCATTTAAAGTAAAAAGCGTTGATGATACGGTTAAAGAACTTAATGCAAAAGGAATAGCAACAGAGTCGGTACGTTTAGACGATTATACCGGAAAGAAAATGACATTTTTCCATGATCCAGATAATCTTCCATTAGAAATCCATGAATAATCAACTATTATGATTGCTGTTTGAAATACTATGGTATATCCAGATAGAATATAAGAAAAGAAAATCTGTGGAGAAACTTCTATAGACAAGAGAAAAGCTCAGAGAATTTAAACTCTAGGCTTTTTCTATATCATTTTTCTTTTGCTGTTCTCATCCAGTTTTTAAGGAAAGTAAGTGCATGGTATCCGTATATTCCATATGGAAAAAACGATTCGAAGTTTTCAAGCAAAGCTTCTTGTGTTAGATCCACTTCAGGCGTTCATGCCTTCTAATGCGGATATGCAGAATGCAAGTCATGTGGTTTTTAGCATACCACTTGCAAGACATTCATTGACGATAGCTGTCCATTGTTCACAGCGTGCTTTGTGTGTGATCTTATCCATAACATAACCTCCTGGGGTTATTATCTCATAGGAGAGAGGCTGTGTCATGGTACTCATGGTTTACCGTGTGTGCTTCTTCAGAAACAGGATCTTTCCTTTTTCTGGATTTACCAGAAATCATTTTATGACCAGAGTAGATAGCCATAATCATACAGAGAAGAGAGCTGCAAGCAAAATATTTGTGAGCTGTTTTCATGTTTTTATAGCCGGTATAAAAGGTTCCAATCATGGCTGCCAATGCACCAAGTGACCAATATTTATGTGCTTTCATTTGAATATACCTCCTGTATTTTTTTATATAATACCTCTTTTTGGAAAGTATGAAAACAGGAAATTTATAAATTCTGCTCTTTCTCAATCTGCTGTTCCTGCTCGTGATTCTTTCCAAGAATCATATCAATATTAGCGGAAACGGTACGAAGTTCCCGTTCATAATCTCGGCGGTTAGAAAAATCTTCCCGTTGTGTATCTCGCAATATTCATTAATAGGACATTGCTTTTTCGCTTATTATGGGTTATAATATAGTTCGTCTTTTGCAATTTAACACATTAAATCGTAATAGGTTAAAGAGGCGAAATAAAGATTCATACAGACAGGAAGATAAAATTACATATAGATTTACAGTAAGTATTGTTTCTGAAAAGGTTACGATTTGTATAGAATGTAATTGTTTTGTTGACAGTAGACAATCTGACAGAATGGGAGAAAAGTGATGAAAGAAGAAAAGAAACTGAATTTACCGCAGTCATTGTTACTGCTTGTATTGATAATTTTTTCGGTTGCAGTTTGTATTCGTTTAAAGACTGGCGGACCGATGATCGGCTTATTTGCAAGCTGGATTTTTATTTATCTTGTTTGCAAGATTGTTCGTATTCCATATGATAATGTTGTTGCGGGCGCATATGATGCGATTCGTATGGTCGTTCCAACACTTTGTCTGCTTATGGCGATTGGTGTTATGATTGGTACCTGGTTACAGAGCGGTACGATTGCGACAATTATTGCCTGGGGGCTTAAGATGATTAACCCGGCATGGTTACTGCCGCTTACATTATTATTCTGTTCTGTACTTAGTGTTGTAACAGGAACTTCTTATGGTTCTGTTGGAAGTGCTGGTGTTGCAATGATGGCAATCGGCAATGCGATGGGAATTAATTCTGGTATGGTTGCCGGAGCAGTTATCTGTGGTGCAATGTTTGGTGATAAGTTAAGCCCGCTTTCTGATACAACAAACTTAGCTCCAGCTGTCGCAGGTGCAAAGTTAGGTGCTCATATCCGTGCCATGTTTTGGACAACGATTCCTACATATATCATTACGTTAATTATCTTTACTGTTTTAGGAATCCAGCAGACAAGTGGTGGTTATACAGCAGGAGATATTTCAAACTATATTACAGAATTAAATGGAGAATTCCATCTTGGAGCGGTAACATTAATTCCTGCAATCTTAATTATCGTGCTTTTACTTTGTAAGGTAAATGCAATCTCTGCACTTGGAATTTCAAGTTTTGCAGCAGGAGCAGTTTCATTTTTTGTACAGCATGCGACATTACAGAGTATTATTCAGACTGCATATAGTGGATATACAACTACAATTGAGGAAGGGGTACTTCAGTCCATCTTAAATCGTGGTGGTATGGGAAGTATGTTACAGTACGTTGCCATCATCAGTTTTGCTGTTGGTATGGGAGGTATGCTTGAAAAACTCGGCGTATTAGAGCACATTTTAAATGCGGTTGTAAAGCGTATTAACAGTGATGGTTCTATGATTTTAGTTACTTTAATTGTTGGCTATATCACAAGTTTGATCAGCTGTTCCCAGCCGATGTCTCATGTACTGACAGGCCGCTTAATGGCACCAGTATTTAAAGAAAGAAAAGTGGCACCGGAAATCCTTTCCCGCTGTCTTGAAGATTCAGGAACAATGGCAGGCCCAATGATTCCATGGCATGGCTATGGCGTATATATGGCAGGAACACTTGGTGTAGCCTGGGCTGCATTCTTCCCATATTTGTTCTTGCTGTATTTAACACCAATTTTCAGTATTATTTATGGATTTACTGGAATATCTATTAAGCATGTTTCTGGGGAAGAAGTAGCGGAGTAGTGTTCTGATAATTTTAAGCATGAGAAAATGTACAGAAATATGTTGGAATCTAAATGAATATCAGAAGAAAGTCAGTATGGATTTCTGGTTAGATTAAAGTCGAAACATATGGGAATGTAAATTCAGCTGTCGCAGCTTCAGCCAGCTGGTATTTGTCATTAAAATGGAGACATAATGGAATCTAGATACAGAAAGTAAAGAAGTGATAGTAAATGTTATCGCATACCAATTTGCTATATAGTTAGCAATTGAAAATGTAGGGAAAGCATAATATAAATTAAGATAAAAGATATAAAATACAAAATAGAGAAGGATACAATAAAATGAAAACAAAACTTGTTCTTTTAGGTACAGGCACACCTAATGCCTGCCCGAATGCAAATGGTCCGTCTTCCGCAGTAGTTGTAGGAGACAGGGCATATATTGTAGACTTTGGGCCGGGAGTAGTCAGACAGGCTTCCGCAGCTTACTTTAATGGAATTGATGCGTTAAGACCAGATCTTTTAACAGTGGCATTCTGTACACATCTGCATACAGACCACACTGCCGGATATCCAGACCTCATTTTTACCCCGTGGGTATTAGAGCGTCCGGTTCCACTCAAAGTATTTGGCCCTAAGGGAATGCAGCATATGACAGATCATATCTTAAAAGCCTATGAGACTGATATTGATTTCCGAATTAACGGATTTGAAAAGGCAAATGAATCGGGATACCGAGTGGAAGTTACAGAAATTGAGTCTGGAATTATTTATAAAGATGACCGTGTAACAGTAGAGGCATTTCCTGTAAGTCACGGAACTTTAGAATGTTATGGATACAAGTTTATAACACCAGATAAAACTATTGTGATTACAGGCGATACAGCCCCACTTGATATCGTGGCAGAAAAAGCCAAAGACTGCGACATTCTTCTTCACGAAGTAGAATATGCCGCCGGAATATCCTGTCGTGAACCAAAATGGCAGAAATATCACCGTGAGGTGCATACATTAAGCACAGACCTCGCCCAGGTTGCAAAAAAAGCCAATCCAAAGCTTCTCGTAACCTACCACCGTATTTATCATATGAATATTCAGGATAACCGTAAGAATCTTGCAGCGGAAATGGCATGGAGGGATGAAGCTATTCTTGACGAGATACGAGAGGTTGGCTATGAAGGTTATGTGGTTAATGGCAAAGATTTGGATGTATTCTGATTTGTAAGGCTGTGAAACAGACGCCAGAAAAGAGAGCCTATCCCCTATATTTGTGACTTTAGTCGCGGCGGTTTGAATGTTCGCGTAAACGCGCTCGTATCCAACCCTTGCTCCGAGGCCACAAATATAGGGGATAGGCTCTCTTTTCTGGCTGACTGTGGATACTGGTACAAAATCAGAATTCACGTTGTAGGATTTGGATATCATTTATAAAATTATAGCTTTCCATGAAATGAAATATTAAGGATTGACACATAAAATATTATTATAATATCACAGCAATTTTACAATAATAAGCTAGAGTTCTTATTTCTTCTGTCCCCATCCCCAAATTTTTTTCAACTGATTTGTAGGACTGAAATACACAGAACCCTCCTCCCCTGTAATCTATAAAAATGCGCCTTAGAGCAAGTTCAAGTTGCGGATGAGCAGCTTGGACGCAGTGAAACGAAGCATTTTTATAGATTACAGGGGAGGAGGGTTCGTCTGTTTATTTTTCAAACTCTGCAAATCAGAAATTCCCTTACTTCCTCTTGATTTTTACTAAACTTTGCGGTAAACTTTTACCAGATGGAGCAAACGACAATTATCGTTGCCATCTGATGAAAAGAAACTGTTAAATTTATAAAGTATTTAAGAGGAGTTTTTGGGATGAATATTTTATTAGCAGGGGGAGCTGGCTACATTGGTTCTCATACAGCAGTGGAATTATTAACAGCAGGACATGACGTAGTTATCGTAGATAATTACTGTAATAGCTGTGCAGAAGCAGTGAATCGTGTTGAAGAAGTTTCTGGTAAGAAAGTTGTTTCTTATGAGGCAGATGTAAAAGATAAAGTAGCTATGGCAAAGATTTTTGCAGAGAATAAGATTGACTGTGTTATTCATTTCGCAGGTCTTAAAGCAGTTGGTGAGTCTGTTCAGAAACCAATCGAATATTACAGAAATAATATTGATACAACCCTTACTTTATTAGAGTGTATGAAAGAAGCAGGAGTAAAGAAGTTCGTATTCTCATCTTCCGCAACAGTTTATGGTGAGGAGAATGATATTCCTTACATCGAGACAATGAAGAGAGGTAGCTGTTCTAACCCTTATGGATGGACAAAGGTTATGATGGAGGAGATTCTTGAAGATGCAGCGAAAGCTGACGAGGAACTTACAGTAGTTCTTCTTCGTTACTTTAACCCAATCGGAGCACATGAATCTGGAAGAATGGGTGAAGATCCACAGGGTATTCCTAACAACCTGATGCCATATATCGCACAGGTAGCAGTAGGAAGAAGAGATCATCTGACTGTTTATGGCGGAGATTATCCTACAAAGGATGGAACATGCCGTCGTGATTATATCCATGTAATGGATCTGGCAAATGGTCATTTAAAGGCAGTAGAATACGCTGCACAGCATAAAGGTGTGGAAGTATTTAACTTAGGAACAGGTACACCTTACAGTGTATTAGAGATCATCCATGCATTTGAATCTGCAAATGACATTAAGATTAAGTATGAGATTGGTGACAGAAGAGCTGGTGATCTTCCAGAATTCTGGGCAAATGCAGAAAAGGCAGAGAAGATTCTTGGATGGAAGACTCAGAGAACATTAGAGGATATGTGCCGGGATACATGGAATTGGCAGAAGAATAATCCTCAGGGATATAATAAATAGGAATTTGCGAGGTGAGTAAACAGACGAAGTCTGAGAATTAAATCATCTATATTTGTGATTTTCGTCGCTACGAGAAGTCGTCTTCTAAGAAAAGGCCGACATGAAAAGGTATTGATTTTGACT
>OBZQ01000289.1_pt1 | contig 44911 bp, 35 predicted proteins | sample 1495531 | NCBI WGS metagenome assembly OBZQ01 (sample SAMEA2580237, study PRJEB22360) | human gut metagenome | biome: human gut; feature: human-associated habitat; material: faeces | place: Denmark | collected 2008/2010
AATTTATGCCGTGTTACGGGATAGTAAACCTTATGAACCTAAGAAGTTCTGTTAATGTCTGGTAGTAAGACTAGGATTTAAGCCTTCTGGTGGGGAGGCTTAGTTGTGATGCTCATTTTAAATTCTCGGACTTTATCACACCACTCATCAATTAATTGACGAAGTTCTTTTGTATCCACCTCACAACAAGTTTCATAGTATTCATCATCATCCTCTATTAACATATTATATATTTTTGTGTTTTTAAAATTTATCTCCGCACAACAAACATTTCCACTTATCTCTTTTGAAATGATTTCTCCTGACAATACCTTATCAAAATCTGATTTAATCCATTCTTCAAATGGTCTAACATCAGAGCACAAAAATGTATTAAGCGTTTCTGCATTTTTACAATTACATACTATACAAATATCTTTTTTCCCTTTTGCAAGTTCATATTCCACATATTTTCTTTCAATCATTATTACTCCTTTGGAAAAGCTGAAATTATTTTTCCATTATTATTTATATACATTTCAATTTCTAATCCATTATTTGATATACCAATATATGAATTTTTAGATCCAACTACAAACACTTTGTTATTATAAGCCTCATTAATTGAATCAATCACATCTTGAGGGCTCATTTCTTTAGAGAAAAACGTTGAATAACCCCCATTTCCAGATTTTGGAATACCATTAACCTCAACTTGTGCCTTATATACCCCTAAATCATTTATTAATACTTCTGTTCCATTAACAATATTTCCTGCAGTATCTTTAATACACTCATAATGATAACCTCCTGCTTTCCCTCTTCTAACATTTCCTTCAAAAATATGTTCTATAGTTGAGTCCATAAAGTTATCAGTATTTTTTAATTCTATTAGACTTGACTTCCCATAGCTGGTCTCATACTCCGCATTATGCACCAGCACTTCCATCTCACCAACATGATATGTATGCCAGTCTTCTACCTGGAAGTTGTATACCTTTACCTCTTCATTTTTTCCAAGCTGTTCCTTATAGATCTGCTCGACTTCAAGTATCTTACCATCTGCATCCAGCAGTGGGCTTCCTATACAAAGCTGACAGGCATTAACAAATCCTCTTCCTTCAACATAGTATGGATGATCCGGTGTCGATACGATTTCTTTTCCACCAACTATTATATGAACAAGTTCTCTGGTCTTTCGCACATATTTCTCAAGTACTTTTTTGCAACCGGTCTCCATTGTATCAGTATTTGTTGATAAGACAATATCACCGGGCTTTACATCCTCAATTCTTGCAAATCCTGTTTCTGTTACAATTACTGTTCCCGCAATAAAACATTTCATAGCGGAGCTCATACCACCGGTAAATGCTGCAATTGCTGTTATCCCTCTTTGGAAAAAATTATATATCTGATTACTATGGCATTCTTTATTTATCTGATATATCTTATTATTTTCCCCATCAATCTTATATCCGATCATTGAAACGATGTCAAAATCAAACATTGCCGTTGCAATTCCACCGGTTAATCTTCCTATACTGCCAGATACAATTCCAAAAGCAGATTCACATCCAATTATACAACCACACGCACTGCCAACTGCGCCAAGTGCACCTAATGCGCCTCCTGCTAAAGCCCCCTCCTTGATACCTTTAACAATATCGCCTCCCATAAAGGCACTGAATGCACCTCCAAGTGCGCCTCCAAGAAGTGCTCCCTGCAGTACTCCTTTGGCGATATTAAGTACCAATGGCACCAATGCTTCCGGTCCCAAAAGAACGCATACAACAACCGCTACTACTATTACCGCTGCGATTGCTGCTATCACCTCCCAGTGGTCACAACACCAGTCCGCTGCACTCTCAACGGTATCTACAACCTTTTCAATAAAATCCTTCTCACACTCCGGTTTTAAATAGGAATATTTTGTATAAAAATCCTCTTTTGCTTTATTGATTTCCTCTTTCGCCGCTTGATCCCGGTTTACCGTTACTGTAATAAAGTTGTCCACTTCTTTACTGAGTTTATTAAGATCATCTGCCTTCTCCTGCTCAGTCTGTGATGAAGATCGTATATTTTCAACAGCACTGTCAAGATTATAGGTACTGCTGTTTACCCCCTGTAATGTGGACTTTAACGCCCCTAACTGCATATCAAGATTATTCACAGAGGATACCATGGTATTGATTAAACTGCTTACACTGTTTAACTTGTCCTTATATAATGTGATTGTAGCCATTTATCATTCCCCATAAATTTTAATAAACATTCTGCTCATTCCATTACCATTTTATAACTAACATCTATGTAAATCTATAGTTCTTTTAATTCATAATTTCATTTTATATTATTATGCTATATAACAAAAGAAAAAATCGCTGTAATCCAATAAGCATAAAGGATACATCGATTTTTTCTTTTATCAACCGTCAAAGACGTGATTATAATACCAGTATTCCAAAAAATAAATGCTGCTTCTAGACAATATGTAATGACCTCCGCATTGTAGGTTCGTGGATTTACCTATATACTAAAGTTTGTCAACAACAATGGTAACAGGAATTACCGCATACAAAGGGAGGTCTCAATTAAATATATTTATTATTTTCAATCTCAAAGTTTACAATTGATAGCAATTCGTCAAAAGCCTCCTCTTCGTTTTCAGTCATCAATCTAATTCTATGTCTTCCTCGCTCATTATTAACATACACTTTCCATTTTCTCTCACATGTATCATAAAAACATCCTATTGTAAAATCAGCAAGAATTTCATCGCCGATCTCCAACTTCCACTTTCCCAATTTACATTGCAATTCTTCTTTAATTTTCATAAATTCTTTTTTATTCATCTGCATTACCTCAATTTATAATTCCTAATCGTTTCATAGTACTTCCGTTAAGTGGAGTAACATATTGCCCTGCTCCTCCAGACATATCTCCCCACGAAGCTGCTGTTCCTTTTAACCCATAAGTGGCATCAATATTACTTCCTACAGCATTTGCTGTATCCTCAATAAAATCATTATATGTATTTTGCAAATTTTTAAAATATGATGAATCAACATTCGCTATTCCTTCCCTGGATAAAATTGTATTCAAGCCATCTATATCTCCATTTTTTATTGCATCAATTTTATCAAAATACGTTGCATTATTAAAAGCTCCCGTATGATAAGCTGCTTCATTCTCTACATAAGGAATTGCTCTTTCACTATATGTGTATTTACCCGTTGGAGGAACATCTGCAAAATTAGAGCCTCCCATATATCCATATCTATCCCACGTATCAGGTAAACTATCTGTTCTGGAAATAGATTTGATTGTACTTTCATCAAAGCCTAATTTAGGTGGCCAATCATATATTACATTTCCCTTCGCATCAAAACCTTTTACATATTGAATATCACTTGGCACATTTATATCAGCTTTATAATTTGAACTTTCAAACAATTTTTGTAATTCACTTATCTTCTGGGCATCAGTCAAATCACTTCTCATACCAATATCGCTTATTGCTTTACTAAAATCAGCATAAGAGTTTATACCACTCTCAAGCGCATCTCCTACATTCCTTAAATCCCATACATCCTCATATCCAACTTTCTGGGATACTAGCAATGCATCTGCCAGCTCGGCACTTGTCAATCCTTCTCTGCTTCCATTCTCCAGAAAATCCAAATATCTTTTTGCATCCTCCGGTGACATCATATCGGCAAATGATTCATATATTGTCCCGCTTTCCTTTAACAGCTTTTCTCCAGATGCCACTGCTTCGGCTGTCTCATCCGAATACTTGAACACTTTTACCCCATGCAGCCATGCTCCTGCCTCATCTGCATGCTTTGCCAGCACACCAGTGCCATCTGTACTTCTCGCCACCACACTGACTTTATCTGCATTTTTGAACAGTGTTCCTATTTCGTCCGAATATTTTAATGCACCGATCACCGGTATTACCCCGATAAGATCAAGCGCAAGCATGGCGATCATATCCCATTTTATATCATCTGCTTTGGCAAGATTCCTTACATCCGCAATGATATCCCGGATATCACATGGCAGATCCAGATCAAAAATTCCAAGGACAATCTGCACACCCACTCCAAGTACTGTCACTTCATCTGTAAAATTACCCAGGACAACACATTCGGCACTCCGTATCAGATAATCTTCCGCTTTGTCCAGCATTTTTTTATACCAGACAGTCTCTATCTCATACAGTTCTGCCTCATAATCCGACTGTTCCTGCTCGTGGGTATCCTTGGCATTCTGATAGCCGGTATTGATCCCCTCCAGCTTTTCGCGGTATTTATCCGGGGATAATCTCAGTTTCTCCGGCTGCAGCATGGCACATACAGCCTCAAATTTTTTCCCGTATTCTCCAAGCAGGCTGCAGTATCCTTCTATCTGTGCCGCATAGTTTGCATCCACTTTCCCTGCTTTTTCTACTATAGCATCAAACTTCTTTGTTGTCACATCATGTTTGTCAAACATATGTAAATGGTAACTGTTAATGTCATTGATATAATCTCCGATTTCCAGTTCTTCCATAAAAAAATCTTCTACAAAGTCAAATACTTTCCACTGCTCTTCTTCATCCACGTTCACACGGATGGTCTCATACAGTTCCTGTACTGTTTTCTGCGAAAAATCCCTCACCATCCCAGTTCACTCCATTTCTCCGTCACGGCTTCTGCTTTTATGCTCTCTGCTCCGTAAATATCTGCCTCCAGTGTTCCATCCCTGATCCTGCCAAGTATTTCCCCCACATTTCCATACAATTCCCTCAGATCATCTCCCAGCTTGTTGACTTCCTCATTATATCGTACCAGTCCATCCTCTGTCTTTCCTGCACCTGATACTTCCAGTCTGGCATTGCCTCCGTCCGTTTCGCTGCCTGCCATAAGCTTGTTCAACGATTCCATATAGATATCCAGCATTTCCGGATCAATCTTTATTCCCGCCATTGCTCCCTCCTCTTTTAGTAAACATAACTGTCTGCTTCATCCATAGATGTAACATAATTTTCCACTGCTCTCCTGACCTGCTCCGCTATCTCCTGTGCTTCTGACCGTAACCCCTGCACTTCATCTGCAAACAGCATGAGATTTTCCGCTGTGTTTCCCTGCATAATTGCATCATCCAGCACATTTGATAAAATATCTGACAGCTCCCCCAGTTTCTGCTCGAAATCTTCTGTTTTTTCTACGATTTTCCCGGCTTCCTGTATAATTCCGTCATCATCTACAATAAGATCATATCCTAAACTCTGCATGTTTCTGTTCCCTGCCTCTCTATAATCCTGATGCCATCCTGCTGTTTCTGGCTCTTTGTTCTTCCCTGCGCCGTTCTTCTTCTCTCCGCCTTTCTTCTGCTTCCCTCCGCTCAATCTCCCGTATCTCATCCTGCATCTGCACTATGCGGTTCTGTTTGTTCCTGATATCTTCATTCAGCTTCTCTATTTCCGATATGGCTTCCTGTTTTTTTCTGTTGATTGTTGCTATTGCGCCATCAAATTTTCCATTCACACTGTTATACTCTGCACCCTGAAGATATTCCGTCATGTCCTGAACATAACCTTCTACATACTTTACCTGCGGAAAATAATCTCTTGTCTGACGGATTTTCCTGCTATGACAAGAACAAAAATCAGCCATATTTTCCTGTCCCCGTTCCAGGCGCCTGTTCGTATTCTCATAAAGATCAATTTTTTCTTCCCATTCCCTGATCTTTTTCTGATCTTCCTCAATCCCTGCATTACAGATTGATATCTGACTGTAACATTCTGATTTTGTCATCTTCTGCCTCCGCAAAACTGTAGGAACTATATCCTTTTTTTATAATCTCCCGCTTTATCAATGCAACATACGCATCTTCCTGCCTGTCTGTATAACCATAGTGTATTACTGTGTGGATTGCCTGTTCCGTGAAAAACAGCTGCTTTTTTGAATCCCCAAACGGATAAATAATCCCACAATACGGCACATATTGCTTTTCCGTTTCCTTTTTCATAAACCGATCCACAATCACTGCTTTAATACTTGATACCGGCTTTTCTGTTTCCAGTTTTAATTCCCGTATATCAACCTCCACAACACTTCCCAGCGGCAATGTTCTTTCTGTAAGCAATATCAGCTTTTGTACAAAATCATTCAATTGCTCGAATGCCGCCCTGATTTCATTCCCGGCAATTTTTATAACCGGCTGTCCTTCCTCCATTAATACTTCCAATGTCTCTGCCTTATAATTTTCTCCACGAATCATCGCATGGTAAATTTGATATAGTTCCTCCGGCTTGTCCGTATGCATCCTAACGTACTGACGAATGGCATCCTTCTGCCGACCACTCAATACCTTGTCCCGTTCAAGCCATTCCTCACAGATTGCAGCAGAAATTTTTCTTTTCTGAATTATATTCTCCCTCATCCTTTTCTCCTGACTTTGTCTTTACTCTTTTGTTTATTTTACATCTATTTGTGCTGTTTTTTCAAGCTATTTGTATGTTTTATTACCACCATTTGTATGTTTTGGAATAATTAATCAACAATTCTGATTATATGTTTTATCTTTTACGCAAAATATGTTCCTTTCTAATGCGCTTGTCCAATAAATCATATGGCTGGTTGTTCGTCGAAACTTTTGCGATACACTTTCCTTTCACATAGAACTCAATTTTTTCACCGAACAATCCTTTTTTCAATCTCGTACTCTCAATTTCACTGATGTCGAACTTTTTCACGATCAGTCCGCGTCTGCGTGTCACTCTTGTTCCATTTACTGAAAATCTGTCAGTTATAAGGTCTATGAAAATAATCAAGGAAATGACAGCTAATACAAGCATCGGACGGAAGAATATTATATTTGTCTCATTCTGCTCGATCATCACCCATACCATCCAGCAGAAAAAGCCTACTGACATTGCGGAAACAGCTTTATAAACGCCCCTTGTTTTTAATGTAAATTTATCAATAGTCATTCCCGCTTTGTCGCATGGTACTTGTTTAACTTGCAATTTTATTGCTAATGTTGAACCCTCTGGCAGATTATTATCAATCCTGAAAAGCTTTTTCTTCCCGGAATAAAATTCATATCCGCCGTCTAATCGTTCTGACACTCTGGTAATGTCTGCAAATGTATAATAATGTTTTATGCCTGTGTAACTGCGATAAATGATTTTTTCGCCTTTTACCCAGATTTTCCAGACGTGCGTGCCTAAGACACCACTTATACATAAACCAATAATTAACCCATATAAAATGCAAGTAAATACATCTATTTGATCAGTAATACATGCATAAATAAACACTCCACCCATAAAAAACAAACCTACATACATTATAAAAGCCAACGCAAACGGATACCCTATTTCAAAATCCTCAAATAAACTTTTGGGATTATTTTCGTTATCCGAATTATAAAACTCCGGATATTTTTTCTCATTATACACATTCAGATAATGAATCACTACCGCTGCTGCCACCCACGGAGCTATAACTTTGATTAATGTTACCCAAAATGCTAACATGTTTTTCTCCTCCAATTTCTTATGTAAATGCGCATATAAATTGATTTACATGACCATCAATATCCACGGCATCCTTCAGATTACTAAGATACAGGTTATTCCTTATAGAATTCTTTATCTTGTCCTTCACGCCACCTACTAATTTTTGTCCGGAATAATTGATAATCATGTATTTTAATGCTTTCTTTCTTCCAAGATGTTCAGTAGCTCTCTTTCTGGCGTTCCGGCATACATTCCCCCTTATGTCATCCAAATCGGTTTTTGATTTCAGCACCTCAACCCGCACATTTAAATCATTCAATATTTTCGTATACTCCTTTTTATGTGGCTGATTTCTTCCATGAATAATATCACTTAATGATCGCTTTTCCCGCAGTTTTATCTTCTCAGTGCTTATACGTCGTTTCTCCATCCACGCAGAAATTCCCTTCTCATCTTTCAACTGCTTTACCGCTTTATCCCAGCCAATACCACTCTTAACCTTATCAACCGCTTTATCCAGACCTCCAAACGCCAATGTTGTACCTGCACTCCACACGCCTGTTTCTACCACTTCTCCAACATCAATATTCTGTTTTCCTTCTATAAATTTCTGTTCAATTGCATTAGCGGTGCTATCAATCAATCCATTACTAGCCGCAGTAACCAAAAGTCCGGCTCCTGTTCCTGCAATTGCCCCTTTCACTGCTCCTTTTGCAAATTCAAGTCCAATTTTCTTTGGATCAATCCCTTCTCCGCCTAATGCTTCACTTCCGATTTCAATAACGCCACTTACAATACCGCCTACAAGTGCCCCAATTACAACTGTTGGCCATTCCCCATCATTATCTTCAAAATCTTCCGGTCTATCCCAACAATAAATATATGGATTTATTGTAAACGGCATTTCCGGGAATCCTTTGATCAGATCCTCACTTACAAACCGCCCTGTTCTGGAATCATAACGTCTTGCCTGCGCAAAATACAACTCACTGATTTCATCCATCTGATATCCGGTGTAACCAAATGGCTGCGTATACTTCTCATTCTTATACACAGGCATACCAAATTCATCATATGCATACAAAGCATCTATCTCTCTTTGCATATCTACCATACACATCGTGCTTCCATGATCATCCTGCAAATAATATGTGCTTTTTCCATTTTCAAGCATTCCAGCTGCTTTTCCATCCCAGAAAAACTGCTGTCTTCTTCCAGAATGTTGTTCATTGCTTTGTAAAAGATTATGATATTTTCTTGTCAGATCCAGCGTGTAGTGTATATCTTTTTTTCCAGATATTTGTTGTCTGACTCGCTGTCCGAGACCGTTATATGCATATTCTGCTATATCAGTAATTCCATTTTCAAATTTTTGAACCTTTTTTAACCTATTTGTACAGTCAAATGTAAATTCTTTTAATACTTTACCATCTTCACAGATTTTTCGAATGTTACCTCGCTGATCATATTGATAAGTCTTTTCAAGTAAATTGCCCGTCTCACTGATAAGCTGATTATTCGCATTGTAAGAATAACGTATTATTGATTCATTTTCAAAATCCTTTTTCTCTATGCGATTCCCAAAGGCGTCATATGTATATTCTCTAAGCCTCTCTTTTTCTCTGCTGACATGTATCAGCCGATTTACCGCATCATAACCATAGGTATAGCTTACATTCTGTATTCCTGTGCCACTCCGCTTCTGATCAACTGTTATTTTATTTCCCGCATTGTCATAGGTATAGTCATAAGAATCGATTATTTTTTCCTGATCATGATGCGTGATTTTTGCTATTCTTCCAATATTATTATACGAATACGATGTAACTACATCATTAGGAAGATGTTTTTCTTTAAAACGCCCCATTTCATCATAGTCATATGTAATCACACCAGTTTCATTTTCTAGTTGTATAAGCTGATTGGCTATATTGTAGGTATAATGCACCTCGTTTCCATCCGGGTAAACTATTTTCGTTTTCTCTCCCATATTGTTCCACTCATAAGAAACTTTTTGTCCATTTGCATCTGTAACAGAAAGCGGTCTTCCCATTTTATCCAGACAGATTCTCGTACTTCCTATCCAATCTTTCATTTCTTCTAATTGTCGAAGTGCATTATAAGAAAGTTTTACTTTCTGGCCATCTGCATACACTATCTCACTTATCTGTCCAGTTGGATTATATTTGTAGTTTGTAACACAACCATCACGATCTGTTTTGGCTGCCATTCTTCCATTTCTATCGTAAGAAAAACATTCAACCGCACCCAATGGATCTTTAATCTGGATCACATTTCCTTGCAGATCCCATTTATAATCAGTAACAGAGTCGCTCTCCCCTTGTTCCCCGGTACGTTTTATCTGTAAAAGATTTCCAACCTTATCATATGTGTAATATGTCTTGTTGTTTAAAGCATCTGTCACACACGTCAAATCGCCATTTGGAGAGTATTCGTAAGATGTTCGATTTCCATTTTCATCAATCATCTCTACCACATTGCCAACTGCATCATATGAATAATGCCGTACTCCACCTGCTGGATTTATTAAATCTGTCAAGCGATTAAGTCTGTCATACTTCATCTGAACACATTCACCTAATGCATTTGTCCGCTGGATCAGATTATCTTCATTGTCATATGTATAAATTTCGACTGCCCCATCTGGATATTGAATCTTATGTAACCGTCCACCTTTTTCATACAAATATTCTGTACTGCTGCCATTCGGATAACAAATCCTCTGTACCTGATCCATTTTATTGTAATAGACACTCGTTGTATTTCCTTCTACATCTGTTACACTGTTCCGTCTGCCCATTTCATCATATGTATAAGATGTAATGTCACCTAATGCATTTACAATTGTAATCAAATTTCCATCCTTATCGTAAGTAAAGGATGTCCTTTCTCCATCTGAATCTAAAACTTCTATTATCCGATTTGCACAATCATAGGTATACGATGTAACGTTTCCTTCCGCATCCGTAACTGCAATACAGTTTCCGAGAGCGTCATAGTTATACTTTATCGTGCTCCCATAAGGTAAAACTTCTTCCTTCAGCTGGTTTTCCTTATTATAAATATAATTGTATACAGCCTTATCCGGCATTATAATACCGGAAATATTCCACATTTTATCATATAAATATTTAGTTGCTGCGCCTTCTTTATCTATTAAATATTCCAGCTGTCCTATGCCATTATATTTTGCTTTTAAAGTATATCCATCATAATCACAAATTTCTGTTAAATTTCCATTTTTATTATACTGGTATGTACGTGTATCTCCATTAGCATTTTTTACACTTACAATTCTATCTGCCACATCATACTGATATGAAGTCTCATTTCCATTTCCATCCACTGTCTTAATGACACGGTTCAAATTATCATACTGATATTTTTCTACACCGCCGGTTGCTTTTTTTATACAAATAATGTTTCCCCGATCATCATATGTAAAAGCAACTTCACTGCCATCCGGCTGCACTACTGTAGTTGGTCTTCCTGCCTTATCATTCTCAATTTTGACAATAGCTCCATCCGCATTTTCTGTACAGATCAAATTTCCATGTGCATCATAATAATGCTTTAATCTTGCTTTACCATTTATACTCACATTTAATAAATGGTTATTTGCATCATATGTCATATTGATTCTGCGTTTTGCTTCATCTGTTACCTGCGTCAGATTTCCTCTGTTATCATATGCCATACGTCTTCTATTTTTATTGCGATCCGTTACGCAGACACATTGATTTTTATCATTATAAATATATTCTTCCCTTGTTCCATCCTCATAGAAAGTTTCCGTATGACGATATATATTATCATGCACATATATTATTTTTTGACCATTACGTTCCGTACAAATAACTCTCTTTTTTACATCATCATACAAAAATTCCATCACTCCACCATCTGGAAATTTCTGACGCGTAATACGATGTTTATTATCATAATCGTTACATATGGTAGTAACTCCACCGGCATTCTCAACATGTGAGATTCTTCCGTCAACACCATATTGATACTGATAGACTCCACCATCTGGAAGTGTGACTGTTTCCAACAAATTTTCTTTATATGTAAGTAATATCTTTCTTCCTGACTGATCTTCAACTCTTACCAAAAGATTTTTTTCATTATAATAATAAGAAAAGATATTTCCATTATCTGCACAAGCTGTTTCCAATAAACCACTTTCATTATATGAGAATGTTATTCCTCTGCCGTTTATATCTTCCGCACGCACCAATTTTCCCATTTTATCAAACTGCATGCTATCTAGTCCTGCACGACACAATCTATACCCTTCTTCATTCTCAAACAGTATTTCTAAAGCAGTTCCTGTTCCCTTATAACTTCCATCATTTTCTTTTTCAAAATATAAGCATTGTCCATCATACATATGAATGCAAGCGCTTATTTCCGTTTTCTTTTCTAAAGAAATTTCATAGTTATGTCTAAAACTTTTTCCAATTGTTCCTGTTGTATCATCTTTTGAATTGTAATACCTATGAAATGAAAGATTTATTTCTCCTCTTACAACCAGATCTTCCCTATCATACACAAAATTCCCGGTTGTCATATTCACAGGATCACCACAATAATTTGTACCAGCAGCATCTGTTCCCAGCAATTCTTCCTGAATTTCTTTTTCTACCGTTGCCTGAGCATCTTTCAGATCTGCAACTGCGGCATCGAGAACACCTTTTTGTGAAGCCATATCAAGGTTACCTCCGGCAGGATCTATCGTCTGTGCCAGAGTATTCATTAACTTAATGATTTTTTCTGCACATGTATTCATCTCTGCTCCGTGCTTGAGATAGGCTGTATCTACATGTTCTACGGCTGTAAAAATCTGTTCGATCTGTTCAATGGTTGTATCATGCTTATTTAGAACAGTCTGGTAATAACCATCCATTTGAGATAAATAAGCATAACTGTCTAACGTATGCAGCCAGTTTTTAATTTTTACATCCATGTAATCAATACTATTCTTTATAATCTGCCAGATACCATCGGAAGATGTATCATTCACATAACTTATCAGCTTTTCTTTTGCTTCCTGTGAAAAATCCCTGAACATTTTCTTATCCCCATGCTTTCTTTTTCTTCCTATGAAGAAAATGTTTCTGAATGTGTCTTTTCTTTCGTCTCAACCGAGCTTTTTCTCTGTTCCATGTAGGAAATCGTATTTTCCAACAATAAAACAAATGCCTCCTGCATTTTCTGATACTGATTTCCCATCTCCTCAATCTGAATAATCGTACTGCCTCCACATTCTCCGACATCCGGCATAACAACGTTCTTTGCTGCCCACTCTGTATGCAGATTTTTTAACTCCACAATATAACTGCCTAATTTCTCTGTATCTATAACATTTGTCATCATCTGCCCCTCCTAGAATAAATACTGATCATTTTCATCTATTTCAGCTTTAAATTTTTGACACGTTTTATTTACATTCACACCATGTTCTGTGATCACATTTTTTAATTCCCCAGCATAAGTAATAAATGTATCCAATGCCTGTGCGGTTTCCCCTTCCTTAATAGCATCTTCCCTGATTTTTTTCATAATTTCCAAATACTTGTCTACACCTGACTGTAACTCCGTCTCATTATCTGAAAGAGTTGTTCCCATATCTAAAACATAATCATCATCTATTTTAAGTGCCGTTCCTGCCATGCTAAGCTTCCTTCCTTTGAATTGCTTTACTTATTTCTTCTTTGACGTATTCACGGCTGCCGTTCTCGCTGCCTCACGGGCTGCTGCCTCTCTCGCCGCTGCTTCTCTTGCTTCCTGTTCTGCTCTCTCAATGCTGGCTATTTCTGAATGAAGCTGACTAATTCTGTTGTTGCAATCCTGTATTGCCTGATTATATCGGGCTATTTCATTTTGTTTCTTTGTAATTTCCAACATAACACGCTCAATTGCCTTATCAAGCCCACCGAAAACATTCTGAAAAGATGCGCCATTATATAAATCATTCATTCCTTCATAGAATTTAGAAGTAAATTTGCTGTTAATTTTCTGAATATCCCCAGTATTTCCCAATCTGGATGTTCCTGAATTTTTACATTCTGAAAATGATCCCTGAAGCGAACTAATCCTGCTTTTCACCTGATTTAATTCCGATATTTCACTGTTAAGCTTTTGGATTTTTGCATTGTAATCTGCAATCTCCCTTTGTTTCTGTGCAATCTCCGCATAACACTGCGACTTCGTCATGCCTTCTCCTCCACTGTATATCACTTTTTATCTTAAACACTTTCATGTTTATGTTCAATTATTTTTCTCATTTTTCAGGATTATCCATGCGGGTTCCTGTTTTTCAAGAATCCGCATGGATAAAAGATTAGCCTCTTACAGCCGCAGCACCCTGTGCATCATCATCCTGTCTGTTCTGCATGTAATTCTGAATGAAATCAGAAATACTCTGGATCGCATCCCTTGCATTTTCCAATGCTGGTTTGTACTCACTCTCAAAACGTTCAATGAATGCATCTGCTGTCTGGTTTGTCCATCCATCCTGTAACTGACCATTCATCTGAACCAGGGAATTGATCACATCGTCAAGTGCTCCTGCCTGATTTGAGTACACACTTACTCCACTTGTAAGCACCTCATAATCCACTTTGTTTACTGCCATCTTTTTGTTCCTCCTTAAAATTTTTATTATATGGTAAATCTGCATATACAGAATTCCATCATGATAATTTTACTGTTTTAATTTTTGTCAGCTCATTCTCATTCACATAGAATGCATCGCAAAATTCTATTGGTTTTGCATATTTTTTTGCAATGCTCACTGACAGATCACACAGTTTAATATTGGATATATCATCAAAAATAATATATCTCCGGTTATCTTTTACAATTTTCATTAAATCTGGTGCACTGAATGGAATTGCCGCATTTTCCACATTGGTCATAAGTATGAGCACTTTCATCATGCGGTATTTGCCGAGCATTCCTTTTATAGTTCCAATTATTTTTTTGTCTGCGCTTATCTCTGCAATTGCGTCCGAGCTTTCAATGACAACTACGATCCAGTTCTCATCATCCAATGCAGCTTCCTGTCTCTGTGCAAAATCTTCATATCTGCTCTGCACCCGCTGATCGACCTCATCAAAAATGGTCCGGATAGATCCTGTTGTATTGTCATATACAGCTGTGTCCGGATGAAATTCATAATCAGCCCATCTCCGTGTCATATCATCCAGAATGTACAGGTCTGTACCTCCAAATGCCGGAAGCAGCATTGCTTCAAGCAGGTATTTTACAAAGATATCTTTTCCTTTTTCCTTTTTACCTGAAATCGTAAACATTCCTCCCTGCGCAATTTCTAACATCATTGGAGAAACCGTATTATAATCAAGTCCCAGCATTACTTTTCCTTCCTCTAAATAATCCGGGTAAGTTTTCTGGATGTAGGATAGTGTCAGTTCTTTTGGAATTTCCGGTATTATCATGGCCTTCATTCCCGCATACTTTTCATTCTGTTTCTGAACAAACTCCTGTATTTTCTGTACACGCTCATATTCTTTTTCGCCTTCAAATGACAAATACATCTGGCTTTCATAGGTATGTTTGTTCAACTGGATCAGACATCTTCCCGGAATGTTCGGAAGTTTCATCCTGCATCCCTCGAACATCATTCCATACTCTGATGTCTCATTGCAGAATAATGCGATCCGTCCTTCAAAATTGTTCAGATAGCGATAGCCAATACCGGAAGTCTGAACATTTGCCACAACAAATGAAATACCAACTGCTATTCCATCTCTGCACAATGGCAGCAGATAATCCTGATCCTGCAGATACATTTCTTTCAATGCCGTCAGATTATCAATCACTACAACAATCTGTGGCAGGTCACGGTACCCGGCTTCTTTATAGGCAACAAAAGAACTTACCCCAGACTGTGCCAGTATTTCTTTTCGTTTTACCATCTCTGTTTGCAGCAATTTAAACAGATTTTTTAATTTTTCATCATCTGATACGCACACGACACCACCACAATGATGAAGCTCTGCAAAATTGCGCAAAATCATGGAGCCAAAATCGATAATGTAAAGATTTACCTCCTCCGGTGTATAGTTTTCTGCAAGACTTCGGATAATCGTCTGTAATACATTTGTCTTTCCGCACTGTGCAGAACCGATCAGTATATAGTTCTGTGCCGTAATGTTAATTTTCAGTTTTTCCTGACTTTGTCTGTCCGGATCATCCAGAAGACCTATATATGCATAAATTTCTTCTGAATCCAGCCTCTCCCCATTCTCATAGGTTAATAATTCCGGCAATGGCGGCATGCAAATATTCGAAAGTCTTCTGATTCCTTTTTCTTCGCAATATTCTGCTATATAATCTACAATTGCCTCCAGCTGGTTCTTCGTATGGGAATCCTTCTTTTTTATTTTCTTTTTCTGGTAAACCACTTTTTTTATTCCAGCAAAATTCAGTTCGGAAACACTAAATTCTTTATTTCCCTCACTCTCATCAAGCGTTGCAGGTGCCCCGCTGAACGCCGACTGAAACAATTCAAATATCTCATTGTTACCAACCTGCAGATATGCCCGTCCGGGTTCTTTAATCTCCGCTGCAAGCGGTGTTTTTAAAACTTCATTACTGTCCTCTTTAGACTGTACTTTCAGACAAAGTTTAAATTTTGAATTTGACCAGATCTGCCCATCTACCACACCGCTTGGTTTCTGTGTTGCAAGAATCAGATGTACTCCAAGACTTCGTCCAATACGAGCTGCAGATATCAGCTCTTTCATAAAATCTGGCTGTTCTGCCTTCAGCTCTGCAAATTCATCTACAATAATTACCAGATGTGGTAATGCTGTCTGCACTTTTTTCTCTTTATAAAGTTCAATATATTTATCAATATGGTTCACACCAGCCTGCGCGAAAAGATTCTGACGCTTCATCAATTCTGCCTTTATTGACTTTAATGATCTCTGTACCTCATTTCCGTCAATATTGGTGATTGCACCGATCAGATGTGGCAGATTCCGAAACTGGTTTACCATTCCTCCGCCCTTGAAATCGATAATTACAAATCCAATTTCATAAGGATGAAATATCGTTGCAGCCGATAATATGTAACTTTGCAGTATCTCACTCTTGCCCGATCCCGTTGTTCCCGCTACCAGTCCATGTGGTCCGTGAAACTTCTCATGCAGGTTTAAAGTAACTACTTCATCTTTTGCATTTACTCCAAGAGGTACTGCCATTGTCTTGTAAATCTGTGACTCACCCCATCTTTTTCCAAGGTTCAGATCTTCTGCTGCAAATATATGAAGTAATTCAAATAACGTAATATTTTTTCTGAGAGAATTTTCAAGTCCGATTTCTTCACAATAAACAGGTGCCAGCATTTGTACCACTGCTCCTGCCTGCATGTCTGATATTGCCTGATACTCAAATTCCTGCACCTTATTGCCATTTTCAGAAAGACAGATATTTCCCTCATGCCCGGAAGTCAGTGTAACTATTTGGTTGCAATGCAATGGCAGTTTTTCTGCACTTGTCTCGAAAAATACAAAAACCATTCCAAGTTCTGCTGCCCTCTCGATGTATCTTGAAATTGGATGATTTTTGATACCAAATTCATTTTCAACAAGAATGACACAGTAATAGGGAATATTTTTTGTCTGCTCCCTATAATTTAATTCGCGGAACAAATTTTCAAAAAGATTATTTTTGCTCTCATTATTGCATACGATATTACGTGTTCCCTTCTCATTTCCAAGATGCGGAAGCATACGGACCCACTCATATTGCTTTTCATCATCCACCAGCAGAAAAAGTCTGACATCACCGTAATAATGTCTGACTGAGATATCAATCGCAATATTTTTGAACATTGCATACAAAGCCTTTTTTTCTCCAACAACTCCAACTGCATTTGCATTTTTCAAATCTGCATAAACAGGGGCATGATCAATCTTTGCATACATATCACAGATTTTTTCAGGCAGATCTGTAAGTTCATCGCCTACTTCCATCCGTTCCTGCTTCCTATAATCAATCTGCCGCTCGGATTCCACGCTTCCCTTTCCAAGATATACACACAGGAAATCTGCATCCTCTCTTGTTCTTTCAAATAATCGGCGATCAAAATTCATTGCTGTGTCAACATCACTCGCCACATCACAGTATGTATCTCTTAAACTTTCCTCTTCTTCCTCACGTTTTATTTCGATTTCGTGTTTCTTCTTGTCAATATAGCTATTGTATTTTGTAATACGTTCCTCGCAGTCCTTTTTATATTTTTTATTTCCCGACAGAAACCCTAATATGGTAGTCACCACCCCAAGTGCCATGGAGCATACACTCAAAATCACATACGAGCCGGATGAACCAGAAGTGTTCATAATTCCACGGAACACAACAACAAGCCCAATCATTGTAATAGAGGGCATCAGGTTCATAACAATATTATTTTCCGGTTTCTTAGGAATCTCAGGAGCATCTAAAATTTCTATCTTTTCATCTGGAAGCTGTTTTATGATTCTCGTATTCCGGTTAAATAACGGATATTCCAGTTCGTTGACACAATGTCTGATTTCATGCACCGGTATCTTGTTTATCCGCAATCCAGTCTGATCAAAATAAATTTTTCCTTCCTTAAAATAAAATTGGTACTCATCCACCGAAAAGAAATCACAATCATGAAGTTCCACACTTTGCTCTATCTGTTGTCCATTTCTCAACACGCCGAAAGCTGACTGCACTTTCTGCAGAAAATAACTTTTTCCTCTTTTTTGTATTACGAGCTGGATATTTTTTTCAAACTGGCTCCTTAAAACAACTGCTGCTCCCGGTTCCGAAGATATCTCTATCCGCTCTGGAAGTTCAATGTACCAGTTGTAGTTTGGTACTTTCGCCTCAAAGTCAATCATAAAGCGCATTTCAAACGCTTCGTTCCCTGTATTCGAATAACAGACTGATATCATATCTCCATGGTTGATCTCCATAGAATATATTTTCCGCATATCACCTCTGCTAAAATACAATTGATCCGCACAGTCCATATTCCATTTATTGCTATGTACCGAAAACTCAATCTCGATCTCTGAAAAAAAAGTTTCCGGATTCAATCGAAATTCACAGGATGAGGTTGTTCCAAGTCTCACATTCTCTACCCCTGCTGCAATTTCAAATTCCTTATATACTGTTCTGTTACTGACGATTATTTTATACTGATAATCCATATTTACGCCCTCCGGTAGATAATATAAGAACCATTTCTGATGCCAAATTCTTTTAATGTTTTATTTCCTCTTAAAAAAGCGATCGGATTCTCAGCAACAAGATAACAACTGAAAATATTATCCGTATCCATCCCTAATCCATATGCCTCATTCAGTGCAAGCACAAGATCATTTGCTGTTATTTCCAATGGAATTTCCAGATCCACATGTGTCTGTTTCATATCATTGATAAATTCAACTACAACTTTTTCTTCCATTCCTTCTCCTTTATGTTTATTAATCACACTATTTTTTGTTCGTCCATTTCCATTAACATTATAGTTATATGCCATTACTATACCCTGAAATTTTCTATTTTCAAAAAATGTGTGATTACAATTATTTTTTCTGAATATTGTTCAAATATATATACAGGTATTTAACAGGCTCTACATTGAAAATCTTATTTATCACATAACATAAGAAGATACACATTGGATCCAATACTAACATAAAGCATACAAACAATACTTTTTCCCCGAATACCATGTCATTATCTAATATCGCAGCTATTCCAAAAAACGTAAACCCTGCTGCAAATATAATTTCAACTATTATAAATAGTATTAAAAATATCTGGGCAAATGTAATTTTTCCCTTAATATTCAATTCTCCGTCCTTATGCTCTATACTCCATTTTGCAGTCGTTATATGCCGGTTCTCGGTTCCTTTCCATAAATATAGCATTTGCATATTATTTTTTGTTTTGCATACCATAAACCATTCTTTTGCCAATTGTACTTTACTGTCATTTTCCAGACTGTGTAATTCTATTTTTTGTTCTACTTTTCCTGCACTATCAACTGCCGTATTCCTTTTTTCCGTAGATACTTCTTCATCGGTGCGTGTCTCTTCTATCGTCTTTTCCGCCTTTTTTTCAGCCAACATTTTCTGTACATGTATTAACTCTTCTTTTGCCCGTGGTGTACCACATTCCAATTCAAATTTATTTTCACCCTTAAATCTGATCAAAATCCTGTCACTGTCATCTTCGACGATTTCTAAATCTTCTTTCTCCCCAAATCCTTCCTTCTGATACTTATGATATGTAACTACCCCATTATCGAAAATAAATAGTTTTTGATGTGTATACATTCCATTGATCAGTGCCAAAATATATTCAGCCCATGCAGAAATTTTCCATATTTTCTCAACCGCCTCCGTATAACCGCCGGTAAGAGAACCCACTAATACAAACAGACACACAGATGTTGCTAATGCCTGTACCAAAAGTAAAATCCAATATTCTCTTCCCCATAAATAGATTTCTGTACGCTTTCTTTTTATCTGCACCCTTTGGGTCAGGGCAAGTAACAATCTTCTTCCAGTAAGTACAAATAAGAAACATGCGACTGCTATCCAGATAAATGCAATTTCTTCCTGATGGTTTGACAATACCTCCCCTTGTATTCCAATAGATACTCCTGATAAAATTCTGGGTGTGTAAAGAATAACCGGCATATAGTACCCAGCCAGAATATAAATAAAAAATATCCCTAATATTCCAGCAAACCACTTAGAAAATATCCGGGTTCCTCTTGGCGATACCTCTACCTCTCTTTTGCTGTTTATATAAGTCTGAACCTCGAATATAACTCCGCCAAAAGCTTTACATAAGAGTATTATGCAAGCAATAAAACTAAACATTACCATACAGTAAAATACAAAACTATAATATACTACCATTTTTTTCACATTCATCATGGGCAATTGATGAAATATTCCCTCCTCAACTTCCTTTTATTTATTATGAAACATAGCATGACTACTTATTCACTTGCAGGACATCCTTCAAATATTTTTTTAGAAGCATAATCTGCTACAATATAAACACAACCTCCCGCAGAAAACCCTCCCAAATTTGAAAATGCTTGCCAAATATAGTACGACATTCCTGCTTTAACAGAGTCAATTCCATTTGCTAATCCAAGCTGATTATTTGCACCTCCCACCAAACCTTGTCCTATGCCAGTCATAGCCGATGTAAAAAGAATTTCCTCTTGTCTTTTATTTACACCATCATAATTATTTAATTCTTCAGTAATCATATTTCCAGCAAAACCACCAGCAAAATTTGCAATATAACCCATACCAGCTCCAGCTCCTGGAATTGCCGTCATGGCTCCCACAATTCCACCATTAACAGCACCTCCAACAACCCCATTAGCAAAACTTCCTCCTGTCATCATATTAGAAAGTCCACCCGATACTCCCCCTACAGTAGCTCCTACTGCAGTTCCTGCTAAAATAGCTCCTGCTACTCCACCTGTACACACTGATGCTACTGCTATTGCCGCAATTACAGTCACCGTTACAGCAATCTCTACTGCTTCCCTATGTTCTTTAACAAAATCAACTCCGGCATCTACTACATTTGATGCAGTTTCTTTGATTCCTTCTACAGCACTTTGTGCGGTATCTGAAACTGTCTCAGCAACCGAGGATAACGTACTTTTTATTCCCTCCCCGATATCTTTCCAGCTAGGCCACATACCATTCAAATCCACCAGATCCATTGGTCTGTTCCAGCAGTAATTGTAATGATTCATTGTGTACGGTACTGCAATATGTCCTTTTATGAAATCTTCACTGACAAATCTTCCAACTCCGGCATCATATCTTCTTGCCTGTGCAAAATACAGCCCTCCTGCACTATCCATCTGATACCCCGTAAAACCAAAGTTCTGTAAGGAATCTTTGAAGATATCTTTTGCCGTTCGGATATCATTACCAAATTCATCAAATCCATAGGTTTCCTCACTTCTTCCTGCTTCATCTGCAAGCCGCATCGGACTTCCCAGATCATCCTGAAAATAAAAGTGCTCCCTTCCTTCTTCTTCCATTCCCGTGACATTACCATCCCAGAAGTAGGTCTGCTCCTCATTATTTTCTGTTTTCTGTAAAAGATTATGATACTGGCGGGTAAGATCAAGTGTATAGCGAATGGTCTGTTCCGGGGCTGCATCCCCTGCTGCAACGCTTTGCTCCATTCTATGTCCTAATCCGTGATACTGATATACTGCCTTTTTGATTTGTCCATCTGTCATTCCCATAGAGCTGTTCATCTGGTTAGCCGCATCGAATCCATATGCTCTCAAAACCTCTTCACCGCTTGTTACGGATAACAGATTTCCTCTGTGGTCATACGCATAATCTTTCGTTCCGTTTGCATTTGTTTCCTGCAACAGCTGATTTCTGGTGTTATAACGGTATGTTGTCACCAGCCCTCCTGCTGTCTGATATTCAGTTTTACTGCTTCGGTTTCCGAATGCATCATAGCTGTATGTTCTTAATGTCTGTCCATTCTGCGCTACGGTGGTCAAACGGTTTAATGCATCATAACAATAAGAAAAACTTCCACTGTCCTCCGGCAATCCCGGTCTTTCCTTTTCTGCCATGACCTTATTTCCCACGACATCATAGGAATAGTGGCAGCGCTCTGTAAAATCTGCTCCTTTATGTAAGATTTCTTCAAGTTTTCCGGCCGCATTATATCGGTAATCTGTATAATTTCCACCCGGCAGCTGCTTTCCAATCAGTCTTCCGAATTCATCATAACTGTAACGAATTGTATTCTCCCGCATTTCCCCAGAAAAGATTTTCATGGCTGACATCTGCATGGCTTCATTGTATTCATATACGTTCTTTTTTCCATCTGGATAAAGAACTGCCGTTCTCTCGCCCATGCTTCCCCATTCATATCCCACGGTTTTTCCATATGGATCTGTGACAGAGGCAATACGTCCTGCCTCATCCATAGCGATTTTTGTCGTGCCGAGCCAGTCTTTTACTTCCTCAAGCTGCCTTATGGCATTATAAGTTAAGGATACTTTTCTTCCATCCGCATAACAGATTTCCTCCACCTGACCATTTGTGCCATAATGGAAGGTAGTCTCATAACCATCTTTGTCTACTTTTGCCCTCATTTTTCCTGCCGGGTCATAAGTATAGCGTTCTATATCCCCTAAAGCGTCTGTCACGGTGGTCACATGACCTTCTTTATCCCAGGTATAGACTGTATTCTGTGGTTCTTCCCCATTGGTTCCTGTACAGCTTGTCTGTACCAGCTGTCCCATTGCATCATACTGATAAAATGTTTCATTTCCCAACGCATCTGTCACTTTTGCAAGATTGCCATTTAGAGTGTATTCATAACAGGTAACATTTCCCTTTTCATCTTCTGCCTTCGTTACACGTCCAAGTGCATCATAGGTAAAATACGCCACACCTCCTGCCGGATTTTCAATGGATGTGATACGGGCAAGACAGTCATAACTATATTTGTAACATTCTCCCGCCGTAGTGGTACGCTCTGTGAGGTTTCCCCTGGCATCATATCCATAGTGTTCTCCTGCACCATCCGGGTAACGAACACTCTTTAATCTTCCACCTTTTTCGTATTCATAAACAGTACTGCTTCCATTCGGATAGCAGATACGCTCTGCTTTTCCAAGTTCATTGTAGAATACACTTGTCGTTGCACCAGCCGCATTTGTAACACTTGTTCTTCTTCCTAAATCATCATAAGTATAACTGGTCGTCTGTCCGGATGCATTCGTCTCTCTGACAAGATTTCCCTCTCTGTCATATTCATACACAGTCCTGGCTCCATCCGGTTCCAATACTTCTGTCAGACGGTTTACGGCATCATAAAAGTAACGGGTTGTATTTCCTTCCGGATCCGTCATTTCTGTGCGGTTTCCAGCCGCATCATAAGCATATTTCACTACTCCTCCCATCGGGAGTATCTGTTTTACAAGATGATTGTCATCGTCATAAAAATATTCCTGCCTTCCATGATCCGGCGCCGTGACCGAACGGATGTTCCACATTTTATCATAAGTGAAATGTACCTGCTGTCCCTCTTTGTCTGTGTATGTTTCCACTTTTCCAAGTGGATTATAGATAAACTCTGCCGTATTACCATCAAAATCCCGGATTGCCGTGATTTTTCCACCTGCATTATAAGTGTATGCTCTCTGATTACCCATAGCATCGGTTACTGTTGTGACACGGTCTGCTGCATCATAGGTATAACGTGTCACGTTCCTATTTGCATCTACTGTCTCAATCACACGATTTAAGGCATCATAGCCATAAGTTGTCACATTTCCAGTTACATCCTTTAACTGTACGATGTTTCCGCTTTCATCATATCCAATCTCCAAAACGCTTCCATCTGCATAAGTGATTGTTTCCGGTCTTCCTGCCCCATTATTTATCACGGTAATTCTGTTTCCGTACAGATTTTCCGTGCCGATCAGATTACCTTTCCCATCATAATGGTTTTTCAGACGTTCTTTTCCGTTAATACTTACACTGATAAGATGACAATCTGCATCATAGGTATAGTTGACCCTGCGTTTTAGGGCATCCACGGTCTGTGTGAGGTTCCCACGGTTATCATACGCCATTCTCGTCGTTCTGCCAAGCCTGTCTGTCATGCTGATACACTGGTTTTTTTCATTATAGAGATAATGCTCTTTTGTCCCATCCTCATAAATAGTCTCTGTGTTACGGTATCGTTCATCATGCACATGAATGATCTTACTTCCATTGCGCTCCGTGAGTGTGACACGTCGGTTTTTATCATCATAAGCAAACTTCATCATTCCACCATCTGGAAATTGCTGATGAATAATACGAAATCTTCTGTCATAGGTATTCTTAACAGATGTGACATGACGGGCATTTTCCACTTCCGTGATTCTTCCATTTTCCCCGTAACGATAGACATATTCTGCCCCAGATGCAGTTATTACTTTTTTTAGTTTTTCCTCCTCATACTGTAACAGCACACTTCTTCCTGTGTGGTCAGTTACTTTCTTAAGCTGCCCCATTTGATTGTAACAGTAAGTCAGGCTGCTTCCATTGTCCGTTTCTGCTTTTTTCAGCTTTCCATCTTCACAATAGAAAAAAGAAATACCTCTTCCATTTCTGTCTTCTTTTCGAAGCATCTTTCCTTCCTGATCAAAAGATATGTTCTCCTGCCCCGGATGCACGAGAATATATCCCTGTTCCGTTTCTTTCAGAAATTCCAGCGCCGTATTTCTCGCAATATATTCCTGCCCTTTTTTATCATGGTAATTTATCTGTCCATCCGCAAGACGTACACCGATGGTTCCATCCGCTTCTTTTTCAAGTGCAATCTGATAATTATGTAAAAAGCATCTGCCAAGCACACCTGTACGGCTGTCTTTGGAATTATAATAACGGTGGAAGGATAATGGTATTTCTCCTGCTACTTTTAAATCTTCGTGTTCATAGATGAAATTTCCAGTACTTAAGTTTACCGGATCCTCGCTGTTCATACAGCCTTCCGCTTCTGTTCCAAGCATTTTTTCTTCGATCGTTTTCTCAACAGTTGCCTTTGCATTCCTGATGTTCTCGACATCTGCATCCAAAACACCCTTCATCTTTCCCATGTCCATATTCCCACCATTTGGGTCAATGGTATTGGCAAGATCATTGATTAATTTTATGATGTCACTTCCACATACAGTCTGGCTGCCTGTAATACTGATATATCTGGTATCCACTGCCTGTACATTCGAAAAAATCTCTTCAATCTGTCTTTTTGTGGAATTATTTTTATCGAGGATTTTCTTATAATAGCATTCCACACTATTTACATATTTCTGAATATCAAGCCGTCCAAGCCAACTCTGAACATTCGGTTCTATGTTACTAAACCATTCTTTTACCTTGTCCCATGTTCCATTTGCCGTCACTTCATCAACATAATTTAAAAGCTTTTGTTTTGCTGCATCTGAAAAATCTCTTAGCATTGGTATCTTCTATCCTTTCTTTCTCTTTTCTGTTTTTCAAATAAAGATTCATCTAAATAAACATATAAGACATTTTTTCTATCCCACTCAACTGTGCAAGCTGTCTTGTGGTCACCAACGGTGTACTCACTTCATCGATATATTCCCGGATGGAAAATTCTGCCTGCAGCCCCGACTGAAAGTACTGATTTTCTCTTGTTTCGCTGTATTTATTACAGATCACCATATATTTCTCATGATCTCCGAAATCAAGGCATTCTATGATATAGCGCATTTTATTTGTAGAGACATCATCCTGCAGAGTGATTAACATTACTTTGTCTGAATCCTGCAGAAGCTGGATTCTCCACCTGCTGTATCCGGCTTCCACATCCACAATGATAAAATCATAATCCCCACTGTCTTTGGCTGACTGTATTAATTTCCTATATATCGTGAAATCAAGATTTCTTGCATCCAGCGTCGATGCAAACGGCGGTAAATATGTAAATCCTTCTTTCCGCAATGTAAAACGGACATCCTGATACATGTGCCCGGATTCATTTTTCATCGCCCGATATCCCTCATTGGGCATACCCGTCTTATTTTCAAGATAATAAGAAAAATCCTGCACGGACTCCGTATTTACATAGAGCACACGCTTATGTTTTTCTGCCAGACATCTTGCAAGCCCGACAGATAAGGCCGTTTTTCCGGTTCCTCCGATTGCCGAATAGAAGGAAATGATCTGCGTCTTATGCTCCTGAACCTGTGAGCTGGTCAACCGGTCTCTGCTCTGATAGGTCAGTTCATTGAACAATTCCCTGATTCCCAGATATTTATACACTCTGTTTACAGACAGATCCTCCGTACTTCCACTCTCATGTTCTTCTGCCAGCACACACAGATTGGAAATGTTATGTCTTTGAAGTCCTGCCGAATATAACGCCTCTGAGACAGCCAGAATTTCTACTGAGACAGGTGTCTCAAAACGTTGTTCAAAATAAACCGGATCGGATATGATCTCCAACTCTATCTGATCATCAAATTCTTCCAAAAATTTTCTTTCCAGATTTTGCAGATACAGTTCATTCGTATCCGCGATAATGATTAATGGTTTGCTCATTTTTTTATCCTCGTACTATAAATTCTGCATTTGCAATTCTCAGCTGACTTCTGTCTGAAATAGGCTCTGGCACATTTGGCTGTATTCTTTTTCCATTAACATAAGTACCATTGGAGCTTCCCATATCCACTACAAAATAGCTACCATTCTGCCTTACGATTTTGCAATGAACTCTGCTGACCGCATTATTTCCTGTTATCACACCCTGAACTCTTTCTCTGCTTTTTCCTATCAGGAATTCATTTTCACAAACAACAAAGTGAAACTGCCCATCTATGGATTGTATTGATATCTGATTCATGTCCGGCATATCCACTATCTTTTTCTGCCCAATATTGGGATCTGCAGAAGTATTTTTTGTATTTCTATGCATTACAGGTTTTTCCGCCTGTATACGTGTACTAATGTCATGAAGTTTTAATGTTCCATCCTCCAACGCATCTATCACCTGACGCATTTTCGGATGATCCATCATTCCTATCCGTTCTATTTTCTGCACCAGCTGAGCCTTTATTTCATTGTCAAATTCATTTTTATTTTTATGAACACCCGTTATATTTACAGGCAAATAAATGATCTTCACATTATTCGTGCCAGACTCTACATATATATGGCTAAGGCGATTATCAATACATGCCATATTTAAAAATCCAAGATTTTCAATCTGAATTAAAGCTTCGAGCAAACTGTGAATCGCATTTAAGATCGTATCCATATCCGAAGATGCAATGTAATCCTCCAGTGATGTATATTCTCTTGTGAAATAAATTAGTTTTATTTTTCCATTATATTTGATTCTATGACACCTTAACAGGTTGGCATTTTCCTGATTCTGCATCACTTTATAGCCAACGTCATAAAAGATCTCATTATTTTCCAATAAGTAGGCAGTGTCTTCAGTGTCTTGAATTTCTGTCAATTTATCTGCAAAGTACTCGTCCATTTTTTCACTTCCTAATCAAAATAAAATGTAAATTCTTCATCTGCAATCTGAATACTGTCATGATCCGAAAGCACATAAGAATTTTCAGCATCCAGCATTTCTCCATTCAGATATGTATGGTTCGTTGAACCTTTATCCATAAGATAATAAGTTCCATTTATCCGCTCAATTACCGCATGTCTGCGGCTGACCGCCTTATTATTTATTATTGTAAAATCATTTTCTTTTTCCTTACCGATATTAAAAATATTTTTTCTGACAGTCACGCTCTCCCCTGTGCTGATTCTCTCTAAAATTGGATATCTTTCCTCCTGCTGCAAAAGAGTTGTGTCTGCCTCGTCATCCTCCTGCTGTGTCAAAAGGGTTGTACCGCTTTCATCCTCCTCCATCAGTAATGTCGTTCCACCTTCATCGTTACTGTCACTGTGATAATGTCTTTCATAGGATGAACGGTCATTTGTGATGTAACCGCTTTTTCCCGTCTCTGCTTTTACGATTTTCCGGAATGCCTGTGGACATTTTTCGCGGATATATCTCTCAATGTCCTCTATTTTATAATTCTTTGTATCATTGAGGAATACCTGGAATTCCTTCAGAAACTGCTCTGGTTCTTTGCCATATCTGCCTGCATACTGTACGGTATCTGCAAGAAACGCATAAACATTTCCACTCGTAATTCTGCTATTGATCGGCTGATATACAAAGAACACTTCCCTGGTTCTTTCACATACAAACACCATTTCCGGCTGTAACATGAGATTATGCAGATACAACCCATTCATTTCAATTTTTTTAGTCATCTCAATTGTCTGCGCCACAAGCAGAAAAAACGTTTCTTCCTCCACACCCTTTTTCAGATATGATATAAGAGGTACCACATCTGGTGCCGTATAGATAATCGTCTTTTTTCCTTCCTGTCTCGGTCTGAAACAGCCGCGGAAAATCTGTTGTTCAAAAATATTGATTTCCCGCTCATTAATCTGTTCCCCAAATGATAACTTACTTTTAATCGTAACTATATTTCCCTTTGATACTATGCGATACTTTGCCATATCTCTCAGTCCTTTTTTATTTTCTCTTACGTCTTATTTTGATACGTCCACTGCGCAGTGCAATTGCTGCGCCAACGCCACCGCCTGTTACTACTGCTGCACCCGCAACAGATCCTACAAACAATGGCTTATTGTTATACCAACGGATGAATGTGTTGGTTGTTACAAGAATTCCATTTAAGACATAGTTTGTTTTATTGCCAGCTGCATCCACAGCCATAATTGTGACATCCTGTTTTTTCGTATTGTTTGGGATATTGAACTGATAGTTTTCACCATCCACTGTATAATCACATTTTTTATCACCAATATAAATCTCAACACTATCTAATACCAGGTTGTCATTAACTGCTACATTTGCTGTTTTCGTATCCACTGGATATTGCGCATTGCTCTCAACATCAATTGGAATAACGACAGGCGCTGTTTTGTCAACACCGAATGAAATCTCTGCTTCTTTGGATTCATCAATGTTCTCATTGACATTTCCTGCAATATCTTCTGAATACAAAGTAACAATGTAACGTCCATCCCCCGCAAAAAGTGATTTGTCAATCGTATAATCATACTGATACCACTGTCCGTTTCCGCCAGATTCCTGTACCTGATAATCAATACCTTCTTCTAATGTTCTCGGTGTTCCGTTTGTATCTACTACTACTTTGATTTTGTCATGTTCCAGACTGTCTACGTTCACTTCTTTTAACTTGACATCAATCTCGTTCTGAATATAAGTTCCTTCAATATCCTTTAAGGTCTGATCAAACACGTAAACTGATCCAAAGCGATTTACGGAGAACGTAACTGTTGCATTGCTCTCATTTCCAGCCATATCGGTCAATGTGGCATTTATCGTATAGATGTCGTCATAGCTTTGCTCTTTCGGGAAGTTCTGGAATGTAAATGTCTCTCCATTTCCCTGATTCGTATAAGAGCCTTCCGATGCCACACTTCCCTGATTTGCACCAACCAGTTCAATGTTCACACCATTGGTATCAAAGTTTGTATCTGACATTACAATCTGTGGAATAACATCTCCATTATTTGCCGAATAATCTTCGACACCAACGATTTCAATTTCCGGCTCAGTGAGATCCACATAGTACTCTTCTCCTGTATAGGTTTCAGCTATGTTTCCTGCCATGTCCGTGTATTCCACATTAAAATTGTATAAACCATCTGTACCACATGTAATGGTCGCAGTATGAACATCTCCATTTCCGGTAAATCCGCCAGACTGTGGGAATGAGATTCCTGCTCCGTTATCAGTTGCTGTTCCTGTTATCCTTACTCTGTTTTCAGAGAAATTATGTTCTTCAATCTGAATCGTTGCTGTACGCGTTGCTGCATAATAATTGCCATTTACTGCATTATTGTTGTCATAAGTAACCGTAATCACCGGACGGGTTTTATCGATGGTAAAATCATCTGCTTTTACTGTCTCTGCCTGATTTGCTGCCTTATCCTGTCCACTGACCGAAAGCGTATAGTCACCATCCTCTGCAAATGTAATGGTTGCCGTACTTACACTCTGATCCGGGTTTTCCGTATTTTCGGTTGTCTGCCATGCTGACAACTCAGGGATCACACCATCTGTATTGGTAATATCTGCTTTAAAATCTGCCGCCTCAAAGTTACGTTCTGTAACTGTAATGGTAGCAACTCTGTTCTCTTTGAACATGGTTGTATTTTCAGCATCCGGTGTCTCATTATCAAATGCAATTTTGATTTCCGGTTTTGTCTTATCAATACTGAATATCAGTTCGTCTTCTGATGTATTTCCTGCACGGTCTGTCATTTTGATATGCATTTTTATCTCATTGCTGTTATTTTTTACAGTGAATGACTTTTTCAGTTCTGTAACAAGGTTTTTGTCTTTCTTTGTCTGACTCCAGCCATCCGCATTTCCACTGGAAAATGCACCCTGATTACTGATCTCCACATTTCCTGACTGATTGTTTTCTTTATCATAAGGCGATTCCACTGTCCATTCCACAGAACGGATTCCCGAAAATGTATCTGTCACTGTAACATCTACCGTTACATCTTTTTCATACAGTTCATTTCCCTTTGCATCCTTGCTTGCAGCTGCCGCCTTGTTAAAATCAATATGTTTCTCACGGGCATGCTGCTCGGCTGTTTCAATGATCAGACTGCTCGGTGTCACATATCTTTCTTCGTGATTATTTAACATATCGTAAGCGCAGGCATAAATCTGTCCTTTAAATCCTGCCTGAACCACAAATGTCACTTTTCCTTCTGCATCTGCCTGTACAATCTGCTCACTGCTTTTTGTTCCATTGGCATCTACCGTATAATAGTGGATCTCCTTTACACCGGAATCCCCTTCTTTGGAGCCGTCCGTAGCCGTTACAGTCACCTTTGTATTTTCCACAAAATAATAACCATAATCCGTCTCTGTATAAGAAACACTTCCATCTGCTTCTTTATTTCCTGCTGCTTCCATATCAACGCTTAAAATTTCCGGAGCGGTAATATCCTTGTAGACACGCTGTGTTTTGGAATATTCATTTCCAGCATTGTCAATGGCTGTAATTACCATATCATAGCTGTTGGTGTCTGCATTAATGACAGCATCCTTCGTGTTGATCTCATAGCTTTCCGTAACCGTTTTCTGATCCGGATAAGAAACGTTCACTAACTCCTTGTTATTAACGGAGGCTTTCACACTATAAATTCCAGAATCTTTATCTTCTACTTTAATGCTGACTCCAGTATCACTATTGTTATAGATGATTCCATTTTTTCCAACATATCCTTCTGCCGATAAAACAGATGTAATGGTCGGTTTCACTGTTTCAATCATTAAATTGCTGTTTTTCACATTGGAATTTGCTGTCGTCACAAGTGTCTTTTCAGACTGGTTGCCAACGTTATCCGTAACTATTGCACTGATTTTTTTATCTAAATATACTTTCTGTTCATTTAAAACAGTCTCTGCCGGGAGTTCAAATACCGCTGTATTATCGCTTCCGACTGCCTTTGTCTGATAAGCTTCTTCACCTACATATAATGTAATTTCGTTCAGTCCGGCTGATGGTACTTCTGAATCATCGTCACTGTATAAATCATCTGCTGTTACAGTAACTTTGATGACACCATTTCCATAGTTACCAAAGGTAAGAATATTTAAAATTTTTGATGCATCTTTCTTTTCAATATTAAATCTTGTTACATCTGGCTTATGTGTATCAAGACAGATTGTTTTTGTGTCAATTGTTTTATTTCCTGCGATGTCTGTATAGGTGGTGACAACTGTATTTTCGCCTTCCTGCACCTTCTGCAAATCGTTTGCTGAAAGTGTAAGAGAATCCTCCTGTACAATCTGATCACTACCTGCAATACTTTCCATAAAGTTCTTTGCCTTCGAAGTAAGTTTATCTCCGTTTACGGTCACAGTTCTCGCTGCAAGACCACTTCCGTTAGTCTGATCTTTTTGTTCTGTAATCTCGTATGCAATTGTTGGAATCTCTTTGTACCAATACTCTGTCTTTCCATCTTTTGCATTTTCATATTTGCCATCTGCCTGTGGCGTCACCTTTACTACAGGTGCATCTTTTTCCAGCATTAAAACATCCGATACAATACCATTATGATTCTTAATTTCTGTTAATTTATATGCCTTACTCTCATTGCCCAATGCATCCACTGCTTTGATATGAACCTCTTTCAGGCTTGCAAATATACCAGCTTCTTCCAATGGAACCGTAACTTCTATCGTTGCATCACTTGTTCCACTTACTTGTGTACTTACAGTTCCCGTATACACTTTTGTATCATCATCACTGTACACGCGGACTTCTTTCACACCAACTGCCGGATAATCCGATTTGCCGTCTTTTTCATTCACATCTTTCGCAGTAACTTTTACTGTAATATTTGCATTGCAATAATTTCCAAAATCGTATTTTTTTATTGTATCAGCAGGAATCAGAGACACTTCCGTAATTTCAGGTGCTGCACTGTCCCGATATACAGTAATAACTCCGGCTTCTGAACACTGTTTTGCTTTGTCAATGGCATAAATATAGATTTTATCAATGTTCTGATTTTTTGCTAATTGAATGCCACTTATTTCAAACTTTCCATTTTCATTTAATGCTGCTTCCTGTGCCCCATTCAACACATCATCCGGTGTAAGTTCTGTTTCTGACCAGACAACCTTTTTCAAATTTTCATCCACGGCTGTACCTGTGATATCCACTGTTGTGTCTGCTTCAGTTTTCCAAATTGTTTTCTCATCGTCACTCAGTTCAATTTTGGGTTTTGTTGTATCAATCACAATTTTCACAGACGGATTGAGACTTATTTGTTTTCTGCCAATAATTCCACCTTTATACACTGATGAAATGATAGTTGTTTCTGTTAAGTTGAGTTGCGTTTTGCCCACTCCCCATTGCGAAAGACTGATTTTAGTTTTACCATCAAATTTTAAAATGGCTGATGATGAATAATAGTTTCCATCCTCATCCGCTGTTATTTGATTATTTCCACTATCTAACAGATTCAGACCTGCAAGAGCCAACGAATCTTTATTTTCATTTTGAATATCTTCAAATTCAGCAGTTACATTCTGGTCACCATTTACGTTTTCAATCTTATAGACTGCTGTTCCATCTTCATCCTCTGTTAAATTATTTTCCTGTATCGGCGTACCATTGACCGAAAATATTTTTACTGTTTTACCTTCATTTGGTTTTACAATGATTGCAACTTCTGCTCCAGAATCTACAATAATATTTTTTTCACTGGAACCATTAACCTCAACAATTCCTCCATCATCAGTTGTAACAGAAACTGTGTACGTATCAATTTCTGCTGTCACTTCTATACTATGTGCCTGTTTTATTCCTTCTGAAAATATATATTCTTTCTCTTTTAAGCTGTTATTTATTTCGTTTTCATTAAGCCTTTCATCATTGTCCACTCTAAAACTTGTAAGATGATACTTGTTGTCTGTAACAGCTGCTTTTATTTTGTACTCAGAATCTGTATATGGAACATTCCGGCTACCGTCTTCTCCACTCTCGGTTGTGATTTCAACTTTATCATTTTGTGCATCACTATTTAAAATTAGCTTTCCATTCTGACTGATTTTATATGTGATTGTGAACTGTTTCTTTGCGAATGTGACTGTAAATGCATAATTTGCATCTAATGTTTTATCCTTAAATTCTTCATATACAAATGCACCGCTCGCATTTATATTCTTGTTCCACCAATTATCGTTGGTTTCTCCATCCGGTTTCCAATCTGCAGTTTCTTTTTTTACTGTTACAGCAGTGATTTCATAACCTTCCTTTGGTGTTGCTGTTACAACATTATTTTCTACCTTTACTTCTCCAGCATCATCTTTTTCTGAATGATCAGAAGTTTCTGCATTTGCAGTAACTGAATATGGAACAGACTTTTCTTTAAGTGTAATTGCACCTAACTCAATCTTTTTTGTTTTTACCTGATCTTCTGTGACAGTTTTCTCTTCACTGGAATAACTGTCATATGTACCTTTATCCACATCTGCTGGCTCAACTTTAACCGTATACTTATTATCCGTATTTAATGTCCAATCACCAATAGAAATATTAAATTTTCCATCGTCTGTTGTAGTCGCTTCATTCGTTACAGGAGTCGAACCGCTTTGTGGGTATGTTACCGTCACCTTTGCACCTGCATATGGAGTTCCATTATTCGTATCTGTGTTTTCATCATCATTACCTGGAACCATCACCTGTCCTGTGATTGTGACTGCATCACTTTCATCTGTTGTAGTATCATCTGCTGATGCACTGATACTTCCAAATGGTATCGTTGTTGCCATAATTAACGCAATCATTAACCATGCTGCAATTCTTTTTCCTTTTGTTCTCCAAAACATTTCCATTTTCTAAATTATCTCCTGCGTATGTATGATGATTTCATTCAAAACCAGTTCATACCTTTTATCTGTGTTTTTTATATTTTCATCCAGCACAACTGTTTCATCTTCCTGTAATACAGTTGTAGTTTCTTCTAAAACAGTTGTTTCCTCCTCAACCATCTGAAGCGGCATAGTGGCTTCTTCCCGCAGCAATGCTGTCTTTTCCTCATCTTTTTTCGGAAGAACCTCCGTTTTTTCATCATTTTTCAATTCCACTGTTGTGCGTTCCATCAGACTGCTTTTCCTTGTTTCAGATGATTTGGCACTTCTTTTAGACAATGGATTTTTCTGTCTGTTATTCTCCTCCCGCATTGCCATAATCTGACGTTCTGCCGATTTACCACTAAGATCATCTATGATTCCCCGTACATCCATTTTAAAAAAAAGATAAATGGATATCAGTGTTAAAACTCCTGCTAATGAAAATGCAATGATGGATATGAGTTGTAAAGTACCTGCATTCATGATGCTTTCACCTCCGTATCTTTTGCATATGCATTTTCCACTGCTGCCTCTGCATCCTGTAAACGCTTTAGAATATCATTTTTCATTTCTTCTGTTTTGTCTGTTGTCGTATCAACCTGCTCCGTACCAGCTTTTACCTGTTCCAGCAACGCTTTCATATCTTCCTGTGCTACGTCATCTGCCTTAAATTTTCTTGCATAAGTTTCCACAGCATTCATTGCCAGTTTGTATACTTCCAGATTTACAATTTCATTCTCATCCTGACTCTCAGATACGGTTGCTACGAGTTTTGTTATATTCTCCCAATATGGAAGATAGGTTCCTTTATCAGATGCTTCCTGCACATTCAGTGTGATATCGCGGTTAAACTGTCCTATATCACGGTACATTTCAGCCATCGTATAATAACTGCTGTCTTCACCGCCATAAGTACATGCCGCCTCAAACCACTGAATCGCACTTTTCATTCTGGTTATCTGATTGTCTGAATTTTCTGTTTTTCCATAATCGTAGTAATACCAGTATAATTTTCCTATCTCAAAAGCAAGATCCCCATAATCGCTATTCTGCTGCAAAACAGTCAAATTACTGTTTATTTTCTTTTTGAATAATTCCTCTTCTTCCAATGAAAAGACCGCGTCATCCTTAAATGCCTCGATTATTCCAAAATACGCTTCCGAATTGCCCGGCAGAATATCTATTGCTTTGGCATAATAATCGATTTTTTCCTCATCTGTCGCAGATAATTCTGCCTGCTTGATGTTATTATCATAATCGCTGTTGTTCACATGAACCCTCATTCCTGTGCATACACACCCTGCAATCAGAAAAAATACAGCTGAACCTGCTGTAATAAAAAAAACTTTCAGCTTATTTTTCTGTTTCTTTCGATACCCCTCGTCCATCTCATCATAATGATCCAACGCATATAACAATTCTGCACATGATTGATAACGGTCTTCCGGGTTTAACTGGGTACATTTTTGAATGATCGCTTCTAATCCACTGGACAACTGCGGATTCCAATATCGGATTGGATATATCTCATAAGGAGGTTCACATGGATTCTGTCCTGTGAGTAAATGGTATAGCGTCACGCCAAGACAATATACGTCTGTTCTGGCATCCGTCTGACCTTTTCCTCCAAACTGCTCCGGCGCAGCATATCCTTTTGTTCCAAGACTTACTGTATCTGCCAGATTCTGTTCTTTGTATTCCCTCGCAATCCCGAAATCAATTAACTTGATATTTCCATTCGGCTGCAGCATAATGTTTGCCGGTTTCATATCCCGGTAGATAATTGGCGGATTCTGCGTATGCAGATAATCCAATACCCTGCATAGTTCCTTTGCCCACTCAATTACAACTTCCTGTGGCTGTGCACCTTCTTTACTCAATACACTGCTTAAGGTTTCTCCCTCAATGTAATCCATGACAACATAGATTACATTTTCTTTTTCGATAATGTCTACAATTCTTGGCAGTGACGGATAATCCAGTTTTTTCATCATGTTTGCTTCCGCCATTGCACTTGCAACTACAACTTCATTGTTCTTATCATAAGCTTTTCTCTCGATTTCTTTGATTGCCCACTGCTTATTCAGGTTTTTGTCCATCGCCAGGTAAACTTTTGACATTCCACCTTTTCCGATCAGCTTTAAAACCTCGTATTTTCCCTCAATAATTGTTCCTCTCTCAGCCAACTTTCATTTCCTCTTTTGCCTTATTTGAGTTTGATATAAATTGCAGAAATGTTATCCGTTTCCATCCGTTGTTTATTCCATTCGATCATTTCTCTCAATTTTTCTTTTATCTGCGCTTCATCAAGATTTTTATGCGGATTCAGTGACTCAGAAATTTCGTCTTCTGATAACATATGACGGAATCCATCTGAGCATAACAAAAGGGCAGTGCCATGCGCCAGCCTTCCATTCTCATATTGTGGTTCAAAAAATTCATTCACACCGATACACTGAAGAAGCACGTTTCTGCGATTATCCTTTTTAGCTTCCTCTATTGTCATATTCCCACGTTTTATTTCTCGCGCAATGAATGTATGATCCTCGGTCAGCTGCTGCAACGTATCCGATAATGTATAAATTCTGGTGTCTCCAACATGACAAAGCATATATTGTCCATCACTGTTTAATAAAACCGCACTTATTGTTGTTCCAAGCTGAATCTGGTTTTCTTTTCCATACCTAATCAGTCTGCCATTTATTTCCTCCAAAAGACTCTGCCACTGTTGTCTTATTCCTTCATCTCCAACATGCATTTCGTTCTTTATGTAAACCTGTTCAAACCAGTCTGAAAAAGCCCTGACGACCGTTGCACTGGCAAGCTCCCCTTTTTCCATGCCACCCATGCCATCACAAATTGCGATCAGAAGTGTCTCTCCATGTTCCTCAGAACATCCTTTTAATAACAGACTGTCCTGATTGGTCTTCTTTTTTATCCCAACGTCTGTATCATATGCAATATAAAATTTCTTCAACTTTTTCCCCCTGTTTTTCTTTACAATTATTCTTTTCATTATATTATTCTCTTACAATTCACACCATATAATCTGATGTAATTTGGGTACAATATTTACATTTTTTCTACACGCAAAAAAGACACCATTCTCTAAATGGTGTCCTTTCTAAAATAACAACTCTCTTATCTCTTATATTCTTCTATCACACATTCATGTGCTTTACTTTTCTTATCATAATTAATGCCCACTAAAAGTATATTTCCAGTGTACTGCAACAATGATTCAGGATACTTTTTGTCCTTTATCTGTTGTAATGCTGTATGTGCACTTTTATTCCATTTTAATTCAACTACGAGTGCAGGATAATCTACTCTGTATTCCTCTTTCGGTATAAATACAAAATCTGAAAACCCTCTCCCTGTCGGTAATTCCCGAATTGGTTTAAAATAATATTTCATGGCGCTTAAGTACGCAATTGTCAAAACACTGCTCAATGAATTTTCATTATGATATTGAATTGCTGACGCATACTCCATATGAATCTGTTCGATATAATCTGCAACCAGCGTTTCCTCTCTATCAAGAGTAGCCTCTAACAACTGCTCGGATTGATATTCAAACTCCTGCAGTTCATTCCATTTCGTTTTCTTTGTTGCCGCTAAAAGTTCCTGCCGTATCTCCTCATTTGGAATAAATGCGCACTGTTTTCTCTGGTCATATGCCAGATATCCAAGGTGGATCAGGTAAGTTATCACATCATCCCTGCTAGAAAAGCTTACCGTATCGTTTTGAAATGTTCCGGTATCTACTTCTACTGTCGAACCTGAAACCATCTCTATGATCGCCTGTTTTAACCCATCAAAATCCATGTTGATCAGTGGAACCACAACCTCATATGTTCCGGTCTGCGACCAGTAGCTTTGGAAATTTCCGCGCAGCATGACACTGACAACTGCCTTCGGATTATAAACCTGCTGATTTTCCAGCACGTATCCATCATACCATCTTTTTACCTCTGCAAAATCCTTATGATATTTATCACAGAGTTTTTCAACTTCCAGCTCCGTAAACCCAATATAAGAAGCCAGTGCCCCGGCATCTAACATTGTAAATTCATCAAAATTGTTGAGTGCAGATTGCGTTTTCATTTTCTTGATTGGCAAAATTCCTGTCAGATACGCCAGACTGATAAATCTGGTAGGTTCTGTTCCCTTGAACATTCCACGCAGAAAATTAATGTAATTTTCCTGCTCGTCCCTGTTATTTGCCTCGTCACGAATCAGAATATCCCATTCATCAATGATTACAATGAATTTATTTCCGGTCACAGTATAGATTTCTGACATTGCTTCCGGCAAAGATACCGTTTCTTCCGAAATAATATCCGGATATTTTTCTTTTAATTCTGCTATGACACTTTTTTCAATATAAGAAACAACTCCTGCTGCTCCCTTCGCTGGAGCAAGGCACCACTGAATATCAAGATGTATGACATCATATTTGTTCAGATGCTGTCTAAAATCCCCTGCATGGCTAATTTCATAATCTGCAAATATATCTGCTGAATCGCAGCCTTTGCTGTAATAAGCTGTAAGCATATCCGCTGTGACAGACTTTCCAAAACGACGCGGTCTGCTGTTGCAGATAAACGCCTGCTTTGTATTGATCACTTTATTGGTATACGCAAGCAAACCTGTTTTATCAATATAAATTTCTGAATTTAACGCTGTCTCAAATGCACTGTAATCAGGATTAAGAAATCGTCCCATGTGTCATGCTCCCTCTGTATTGTCTATTTCCGTGTCTTTCAATGATTCGTATGTCAATTATACAATTTGCCGTTTTTCTTTTCAAGGTGAACTATGATATTGTCATTTCCTTTTCACGATTTTCATTGTACATTACAGACGTTTTATTTCGAGTTAACTCTGTCCCAAAATGTCCCTTTATCTCTATCATATTAACATGGGGTAATCCTGATCTTTTCCCCGACTTCAGCATTTTCATATTTTTCTTTTCCTATATAAAAAATACTTGCATATCCCGATGTACTGTCTCTTCCTTCCACCGGATAATGATATATCATGCATGAATCATCAGATGCTCCTGCATCTTTGCTTTCTGCTTCTATCGGAAGCTTTTTATCTACAACTTTTAACTGGCTTGCCTTTTTTACATAATTAGGGTCTGGTAAATCAAGAGGAATTGCTATTACAAATTTACACATAGTTGCATGACTTTTTAAAGCATTACTATATGATTTATCCGCTTCAGCAATTACTCCATCTATATCAAATACATATTCTGCGAATTATTGTATACTCTGATATTCTTCCAGTTCATACGCTACCTCTTTATCCCATCAATACTTTTCCAGTTCCCTGCCGATCCACGATACAATATCTAATGTATCAGCAAATGCGATTCCTTCGCTGTATGTATTTTCTTCCTTGTACTTCTCCCATATACGCTCTAAAAACTGACTTTCCTGCATGTCTTCGATTATCTCCTTATATTCTGTCAGTTCTTCTAAAGAGTCTCTTTTGATTGCTGTTGCCTGAACCGCCTCTTTTAAAACGTTCCAGCGGATTTCATCCTTCTTGATTTTTACCAACACAAACAAATCATAGAAATCTCTGGCTCTTGTATTACCTATATTTCTTCTAATAACCGTTTCATATTTTTCCGCAATAATTGTCTCTAAAGTGTAAGCCTTTACCAGCACACTCTTATCCTCAAACATAAATTTATAACCATAATCAATTTGTCTTGGAGTAATCTTATCTCCGGTTGTAATATCTATTTTCATTGGGATTTTCATTTTCCCATACATGGCACAAATAGATACGCAGAAATTATTATATTCATCGTCTTCTCTTATTGGCTGCATTCCCTGATATTCAAAGTGAATTCCGTCTTCCACATCAAGAGCAAGAATCTCTTTTATTATTTTTTCTATCTCTTCCTCTGTCATAGGGAGACCTTGAATGGTTGTATCCATATCCATTGTGGTTCTTTCTGCAATACCAATCATGGATGCAATCAGTAACCCGCCCTTTAATATGAAATTCTCTTTATATTTCGATATAGACAAACGTTCCACTAGTCTTTCGAACATAAATATTTGTAAAACTTCTTGTGGTTTCAAATTCATTTTCTTTGCTATGTTTTTAACAGCACCTTTTATCTGTTCTGCACTTTTCATTGTAATACCTCCATGTATTTTTCTAATTCTTCAGTTATACGAAATGCCTTTCCATACTTCATCAATTTTCGTATGTTCTTTTCCCGACTCTTAAAATATACATTTAATGCATTACTGTAGAGCTGCATATCCACTTTTTTTCTATCCCTTATCAAGTCACATATGGTTCTCTCTCTATCATACACACGAATCTTTGCTCCCTGCGGTGATATAACCTCTACGATGCCAATGCCATACAAATCCTTCGGTAAATAATGATATTTTACTTTCGTATCAATCTTTAGTCTGGATGTATTGTATCCTCTCGGCACTGTGCAACTTAGCACATTAGGTACTCTATCAGAAAGATTCCAAAAATATGCAGATGTTCCGTAAGAAAAAATTCCTTTCGGACATCTCTGCTGGAACTCATAATATTCATCTACGTCTTCCTTGCTAAGAGAATAAAGACCATGTCCTAATTTCTCAATCAGACCACTCTCCAACATTTCTCGAATTTTCTCTTTTCTAATGCCGGCTTCTATAACCATTTGTGTTTTAAAAACATTATTGTTTTTTCTTGCTATTTCTTCAATCTTTTCATAGTCGGTCATACCATCACCTCCAATTTGTACTATTTGACTTCAATTTTATCATTTTGAAGTTCAAAAGTACATGTTCAATTATTAGTATTCCCAAAAAATTTTGATTATTTACTCATATCTGATTTCCTGCTCCAAATGATATATATGATTATTGGCGATTATTTCGAGGATGATGCCTCTGATGAACTGACAAATGATCCTGTATTCAAGTCTGTACTTGAAAAAGATGCGCTTGCATCACAGCCTACGGTATCAAGATTCTTTAACCGTATGGATGAAGACACTTTAAACCAGTTCCTTGCGATTACCAGAGTACTTCGGATGAGAATTTACAGTATTCAGATGCCACAGGCTGTTATTCTGGATCTGGATTCCACTCTTCTTGATGCATACGGCAGACAGGAAGGCAGAGCCTTTAACTTTCACTGTCAAAGCAATGGTTATCATCCACTTGTCTGTTATGATGGGAGTATCCCAAAGCTGGTTCTGAATAATTACTCTTTGAAAATCCTCTATACATATTTTAGTTTAAAATCCTTTCAAAGAGTTTTAACTAATATTTTAAGCTGTTCTTCCCCCTCCTGCTGAGATTATCTTTCCAAGGTTTTTCTTATGCCATGGGGCACCAACCATTGTTTTATTTACCCTAAAACCTATCGAACCATTTGCTGTAATTATTTCCATTTGATAACTCAGAAAATTTTTTGCGAATTGTACTTTTTGAATTTTATCCCTTGAAATATATAAAAATGCTTCCGGACGTAGCTTTCCTGTTACATTATCAATGCCAATAACTGCAACTCCCTGACTGCTAATATTGATAGCATAATATTGTGTGCACATTGCAGCTGCAAGAGGCGCATTCTCTCCTGCAAAATACGTTATTTTGTTTGGCATGATAACTCCTACGATTGAAGATTCATCTCTAAAACCAACTCCTTTTTCATTCAAATACTGTTCAATTTCTTTTTCGTCTAACATTTTTTATATGCTCCTTATTTTTATACAAATTCATATGTATTATAACAAACGATAACCCAATATAACCTTTATGTATCGTTGATGCCTATCTACTATATGATAAAATGGTGTTGCAATTTCCATTTTTATCATCCATCGAAAAACTATGAAATACCTCTTCATCGTTTACTTTTTTCTTGATCAGATTATAAAATTCTAACGGTTTTCGCTGTAAATTCATTTTCTTTCTCCTCTATTTTTTTTTAGATTTTTTCCAATGTCTAAGATCTTCCCACCTCATAAATTCAGCTACATATGCGTCCAGAAGTTCTGTTGTCTCTATCAATTCCGTTACACTGTGGGTTTTCATATATTCCTCATACATTTTTTTCATACTCGGCTCCACGGAATCATATGCATGCCGTTTCTGGATCCTGTCTGGAATCATTTCTGTTAAAGGAATTAATGCATCGAGCATCGGATAATTGTCTACCCACTTTCCTCTGTTTGGTCCAAAAGTCGGTTTATATATTGGAAAATAACCATACTCGATAATGTCCTCTCCTAAAATTGTACGAATTTTAAGATTTGTCCCACTTCTTTCTGTAGGGTGATTCCATCCTCCCATGTATACAATGATATTCTTTGGATAATAATGTCCATCCACACACAGCCATTTTTCGGACGACCATGTTTTAGGAGCCACCTTCTGAAAAGTCTCCTTTTCAAGACTTTTTTTTAATTCCGAAACATTCAGCCACCTTGATACCGGCAGACAACGGCATCGGCATTTCAAATATTCTTTTGTTCCATATCCTACTGCCAACACCCAAAGAGTATTAAATATTATTAATTGTATTGCCACATCTTCATGTAAGACAATTTTTTCATACATCTCTTTTACTACACCGTATATCAACAGATACTCTGCTCCCACCAAAAATAATTTTCTGAATGGACCACCATTTTTCAATTCTTCCCAAAAAAGTTTTACTTTCTTCTCTTTCATTGCAGCTACCAATTAAACATATCCTTCAATACACTATCAACACTCTTTTTTGCCACATCAACCGCACTATCTTTTTTTCCATCTCCATCACAATCAAATATGCCAACATTATTTATTACATAATCCGCTGCTACACCTGCTGCGCCAAACGATAAATCTATTGTAAAATCTGTTAATGTACCTGTTATCGTTTGCGGAGTAAAAACCCACTCTCCAATGTCCTCATTATAAATATTATCATAAATATCCGTTACCGCTGTTAGTCCTATACCCAATATTCAGCTGAAAGAGAATTGTAACAAACCTTGACAGCTTAAACTATTGTTCCATGAATAATTCAGGCTAATTTTTATAGACCAATAGAATTAAGATCTACATGATAAGATTCATAATTTTTTCCACTATAATATACTCTGACATTTTCTCCCTGATAATCTCTTTGAGGTTCCCCCCACTGCCCTCTGGATGCAAAAATATGTATTTTCCCATCCGGTGCATCATATCGGCATAACACTGTATACCCCATAAATGCTCTGTTTTTTTCATCAACCGGAGTTTTAAACTGCTCACTTAAACTATCTGTAACTTTCAAAAACATTGGCTTTACAATACTGTTAACCTTTATTCTTCCCACAAGTTCCACTCCACAGGTTACCGCATTTACATAATTTTCTTCTTTCAGTAAAGCACGTTCTTTTCCTCTACTATCAAACTTAAACTTATGTAAAACTGCTGAGTCCGGCAAAATAGAACTTGTATCTACATAATACTTCTTTGGATTTTTCAAATCTACATAAACCTTCAATTGCTTCTCTGTAATCAAAGCTGATGGATTATATAAAAGCGATTTGCTTTTAAACAGATGTTCTTTCCCATTTGCTTCCACATATTTACATACAATAAAATAGGGATTCATTGAAATACGGTCTATCTGTACCTTTTGATATACATTTACATCAATATCGACAATATCCGCATAAATATATTTTCCAGTTGCAATTAATTTTTCTTTTTTTCCTTTTTTCGTAGAATAAATTATCATGCAAATTATTCCAACGATTAAAAAAACTGCCAGAACACTGCCAAAGATAATTGAAAACAACCACAAAGATGGGACTATGAAACACAAAATCAGACTACCTGAAACACCCAAAGTTCCTATACATAAAAATATAATACCCAGCTTTTTTAATATGCTTGCTCCATTTTCCATGATGTCGTTATTCCTTTTCCTTTATTGTTCTTTTTTCAAATTAAAAACCAAACCTAATACTCCAAATAACATAATACCAATTGGTATTGCAATCGGAACAACAATATCAATCAAGTTTATCTCTCTGCTATTTATAAAATTGTACGGATTATCAGGGTTAACCCAAAGTGTTATTTTTGTACCTTCCGGCACTGGATCTGTCTTTTGGTCTGTTATTGTCAATGTAATTTTTTTATTATCAACAGTATATTCACCAATTTGTCTATACCTGCGTACAGACTCTCCATCCCCAGTAGTTGTCCAATAAGGCTCATTCTCTATAACAACCGCCTCAACTTCTAAAGTACATACTTTGGTGCTAGAATATAAATAGTACAAGCCAAAATGAGAAATTCCAAATACACATAA
>OBZQ01000330.1_pt1 | contig 41169 bp, 30 predicted proteins | sample 1495531 | NCBI WGS metagenome assembly OBZQ01 (sample SAMEA2580237, study PRJEB22360) | human gut metagenome | biome: human gut; feature: human-associated habitat; material: faeces | place: Denmark | collected 2008/2010
AACAGGAATATAAATATTTAAAATATACAGGCTGTTGTGTTTCGGTACATAACAGCTTTTTTTGTTGTATAAGTTTGTTGTAAAACTTTATCTTATATAGTTAAAATTTATATAAAAATGTCATCATAAATAATTTGTGTAAAAATGTATAGTAAATTTAGGCATTTTGTTGACAAATGTCAGAAAGTGTGGTAATTGTTATTATAACAACACAAATAATATATAAATAATAACACATGGTGTTTGCAAAAAGAAAGGCGAGTATATGAATCAGTTAAAAGTATATGAAATGCGGCTCAAGATTTATCTTTTGCAGGACATTTCACAGGAGCAGACGTATGCGGTTTTTGCCAATTATATTGACAGCTGTCTGGCAAAAAATGAATCATTGTTGGAATTGCATGAAACAAACTGTTATAAGCAGTATTGCTTCGACCAGCCGTATCCGCTGGAAAAAGACGGTATTTATAAAGAGGGGAAGGTATATACCGTAAGAGTCAGAACTGTCAGTGACAAGCTGGCACAGTATTTTGCAGATTATCTGGCAAATCATTACAATCATCAGATAAAAGGTCTTACAGTAAAAATCACGATTATCCCTCAAAAATTTATTTCACAGATATATTCAATTACACCGGTTGTTATAAAGTGTGACGGTACCGGATCGGACAGACAGGTAAAAGGTTACTGGAAGAAGTGTATTTCATTTGAGCAGTATGAGGAACGGCTAAAAAGTAATCTGATAAAGAAGTATAACCGGCTGACCGGTGAAAAAATGAACGAAGATTTTGATTTATACCGGCAGATTGAGTTGAAAAACCATAAACCGATAGCCGTTCCGTATAAAGGCAGAAAACTGCTGGGGGATAAGGTTTGTTTGCAGGCGGCGGAAAATGAACAGGCGCAGGCATTGCTTTATATGGCACTGGGAACTGGTCTGGGAGAAATGAATGCGCGTGGCTGCGGTTTTGCAAATTATAGATATTTGTAAAGGGGGGATTTGATGTTACAGGAATGTATGGAAGTGTTCCGGGAGAATTTTAAGCAATACTCGGAACAGTGGGTTCTGGATAATTATGTTCCAAAAGACGGTACCTATCTTTTTATTAATATTGATGACAATTTTTCTGTGGGAAACCCTATTGAAATTAAAACCGATAGAAAAACAGGGAAAGTACAGGGACAGGAAACCTCGGAATATCAGTTGATTTCATTTTTAGATTATTACAGTAAATTGATAGAGATGAATAAACCGGTTGATTCTACAAAGCAGATTCATTCCAATAATTTCTATGCGTTTTTTGTCAAAAAAGAAAGTCTGGAAAAGAAACTGACAGCAGAAAGCATTAGCGGTTATTATGAGGTTTTGAAAAATCCGGAAAAGAAATACAGTAAACCAAAAGACAGTTCATTGTATGAACTGGTGGAGGAGAAACTCGGTAAAGTTGATGTAAAACAGGCAGAAAGAATCGAAAACTGGGTAAAGGCAGAACTGAAAAATTGTATTGAGACCTTGCATATTGATACGTCAAAGAAGGATTACTTTAAAATATTTTTTATTGGAAATGATGTAGAACAGTCCAAAGAGAATATAAAAAGAGAAGGATTGCGGTATATCGAGCCGAATATTTTCAATAAAAATGATTATAATCAGCAGGCGGAAAATAGTATCAAGGGACTACCAAGTAATAATATGAGTTTGAATGCCAAGAAGCCGTTTCTTGAAAATAAGACCAGAAAAACAACTGTACCATATCTGCTTGAATTAGATGATGCAATGATGCAGATGTATTTTTTTGATTATTTGTCAGGGCAGGCGGCAAAGGGCAAAACCAACATTTATATTGATTTAGATGAAAATAAGATAACTGCCTGCGGTGACAGTGAACAGGCACCAATGATTGAAACCGGTATTTATCTAAGGATACAGACAGGCAAGGAACTTGAAATTCACTATATGGGCAGGATAACTGGTTACAAGCCGGATTTGGACAGACCGTTTACGATGAAAGAAGTCCTGAAAATACAGGATAAAGCCATGGAGAACTTTGAACAGGGTTATGGACGGAAAAATAAGCTGTGGCAGGTAGAAGTACTTGTTGATGATGTTCTTTTTTCAAAGCGGTTAAAGTACAATTACTTTACTAATCCAGAAGATTTATCGTTTCATGATAATGTTTTAAAACAGGAATTGGTGAAGTACAGGGAACAGTTTTTTAGCTGGTTCGGACAGGGCAAGGCATGGGGAATAGCGCAGACAATTGATAATATGTCATGGCGGTTAATTGTTCATTCAATAATACAGGGAAACAGAACAAAAGCGACACATCAGTTGAATTTGTGGATATCTATGATGGATTATTTTAATAATGACGGGAGGTATGAAGAAAACATGTCAAAGGTAAGAGATTTGTTAAAGGCACATATTGATGAAAAAGAAGAATGGGATTTTGAAAGCGCAGACGAATACTGCTATGCAGTGGGACAGTTAATGAATACTTATTTAAGTTTAAGTAAATCAGCGAATAAAAACCTATCTTTTATTAATCCGCTGTTGCAGACAACAAGCAATGAAATGATTAAAAGAACTGTATTGCAGATGTTTAAAAAATACAGTTATGCAATTACGGATACCGATTACAGAATAAAAAATCTGTATGGTCATGTTATACAGTATGATATGACAGGAAAAGAAGTAAATCATTATTTTTTGTCAGCGGGATTTGTAGACGGTAATTTAGTGTATACCAAAAGAGAAAAAGAAGAACAGTAAGCAGGAAAAGGGGTATGGATAATGAGTAAAATGAATAAAAGAGTTTATGGGGTATTAGGAATTTCATCGGTAATGGCAAACTGGAATGCAGATTTTTCTGGTTTTCCAAAGACAACAACTAAGGGACAGTTTTTCGGCAGTGATAAGGCATTAAAATTTCCGATGAAAAAGATGTGGGAAGAAGCGGGAGAAAAGGTTTTAAATATAAAGTCATTTACAGTTTCAAAACCAGATAAAAACGGAGCGGTTTTTCTTGTGCCGCGTACATTGAAAGAACGTTATGAGTATATTTTTGGCGTAGAAGATATGAAAAAAGACAAGGATATCAAAGTAATATTAAAAAATTTATTTTCGGCGATTGATGTGAAAAATTTTGGTTCAACCTTTGCAGAAGCAGATGCTAATATTTCTATTACAGGTGCTGTTCAGATTGGTCAGGGATTTAATCTGTATAACGGCTCTGAAACACAGGAACAGAATATTTTATCGCCGTTTAAAGACCCAAAAGCGGCAGAAAAGAATAAAGAGGGAAAAGATGCCAAAAATTCCACATTGGGAACAAAGATAGTCAGTGATGAAGCACACTATTTTTATCCATTTGTGATTAATCCGAAAGTATATGACAATTTTGAGCAGCTTGGAGTAACCGAAGGTTACACAGAGGAAGATTATCAGAAGTTTAAAGAAGCAGCATTAAAGGGGACAACCAGTTTTGCAACCAATTCCAAAGCAGGCTGTGAAAATGAATTTGGACTGTTTATCGAAACAGAACCGACACTGTACCTGCCGAATTTGGATAAGTATGTGACATTCACAAAAGGTGTGGAAAAGAATACTATTCAGGTAAAGGCAAAAGAACTGCTTCATGATGTAAAAGACAGAGTATTATCTGTCGAAATTCATTATAATTCACATACAACGGAAATTGTCAGTGATATTGAGGACGTGAAGTATTTTGATATTTTCACCGGAAAAGAGATTGCAAAGCAGTAGGCTGAAAGGTGTGGGGCAGATGAAGGTTTTAAGATTTACGCTCAGCGGAAAGCAGGCTTTTTTTAAAAAGCCGGAAGTGAATAAGTATTACTATTTCACGTATGGACATATCCACCGTGTTGCATTACTGGGACTTTTGGGAGCGGTTATGGGATATTCGGGATATGCTCAGATTGGACAGAAGAAGCAGACAGACGTACCGGAGTATCCTGAATTTTATCAGCAGTTAAAGGATTTAAAAACAGCGGTCATTCCTTGCTGTGAAAAGGGAAGTTTTCCGCAAAAGATGATAGCGTTTAATAATTCGGTGGGATATGCGTCTATGGAAAAAGGCGGAAATCTGATAGTCCGACAGCAGTGGCTTGAAAATCCCAAATGGTATGTATATATTATGCTGGACAGCGAAGCGGCAGAGGCGGTTGCGGATAGTCTTATTGGCAGAAAGTGTGTCTATATGCCGTATCTTGGAAGCAATGACCACCCGGCAGACATTACCGAAGCAAGTATGATTGATGCAACAGAGGTGGAAACGCCGAAAAAAATCGACAGCTTTTTTGTACGGGGAGATGCCGTGGTTGATTTAGACGATTTTGAACAGGATAATCCATATAAGTATGAGGAAGCACTGCCGGTACGACTGGATTTAGCATTTAATATGTATGAATACGAACGGTTTGTACTCACAAATCTTGCCGTTTCAGAAATACAGAAAAAAATTTATGCGGTTGATGATATTGACGGCAGGACATATCATATAGCATTTTATTAAAGTGAAACCATAGCTGGAAAGACATTAGATATTGGACTCCGGCTATGGTTTTATGCATTTTTATGAAATGTTTTATGGAATTGAGGAGAAAAAGATGAAGGAATATATTATACCTATTGAGGATATCATTGTAAAACCGGAGTTATTTTATGCACATTGTGACCGGGGCAATGGGAAAAATCCGGAGATTTTAAAAGAACATGTGGGCAGATGTTATCATTATTTTGAAGAGCTGTGGGAACATAAAAATTTTAAGGCAGTATTTGAAAATTTTCAAAAAGAACTGGCACCGGAGCTTTCCGATGAGGGGATAAAATTGTTTTACAGCCTGATAGTAAACGTCATTATTTTTCATGATTGCGGGAAAATTAACCCACGATTTCAAAGTATAAAAATGAAAAATACATTAAAAAAATGGACAGCAATAGATTGTCTGGACGGAACAAAACATTCTATACTGTCTGCGGCAATTTATTTTGACTATTTTTATGAGAAGATACAGGAAAGTCTGTTATCAAAAGATGAAAAGAATATGATTCATGTATTCATGCTGGTAAATGCTTATGTAATATCAAGACACCATGGAAATCTGTCGAGGTTTGAAGAGTTTCTGGAAGAATTTCAGCCAAACCGGCAATTAGCAGATATTTTTTCGTGTATGAATCAAGGTAATTTTACGGAAGTATATCATGGACCGTTTTGTAAACGAGACTGGCATATGATGAATATGCCGAGGCAGAACACAAGGATATATCACAGCTTTTTAGAGAAGCAGTCTTCGCACGCAGGATTGTATACGTATATAAGATTTTTATTTTCAGTGTTGGTATCCTGTGATTATTATGCGACATCGGAATATGACAACGGCATACAAATGAGTGCGTTCGGAACGATTGAAAATACGGAGTTTGCCACACAGTATGAGCAGTCGGAGCGGGTAAAACAGATTCGCAGATTGAATCCGGAGAGCTGTGTTGATGATAAAAAGGATATTAATATTTTGCGGAATCGCATGTTTTATGAAGCTGAGCAGACGCTGCTTAAAAATAAAGATACCAACATAGCCTTTATTGAAGCACCGACCGGGGCCGGCAAATCGAATCTGGCAATGAATTGCAGTCTGAAATTATTGGATAAAAATATCAATAAGATTTTTTATGTGTATCCGTTTAATACACTGGTCGAGCAGAATTACGATACGCTTGAAAAAATATACGGGCAGACAGATATTTTTAAAAGTATTGCGGTCATTAATTCCATTACACCGATTCCGCTAAACGGAACAAGAAAATTCTGGGAAAATCTCGATAAAGAAGAAAATGAGAAATTTTATCAAAAGGCACTGCTGGACAGGCAGTTTTTAAATTATCCGTTTATTTTAACAACGCATGTCAATTTGTTTCAAATCATGTTTGGGTGTGAAAGAGAAGCGGCAATCAGTTTTTATCAACTGGCAGGCAGTGTTGTGGTGCTGGATGAGATTCAGAGTTATAAAAATGTGCTTTGGACAGAAATTATGATGTTTTTGCAGTGTTATAGCAGGCTGCTGAATATGAAAATTATTATTATGTCGGCGACACTGCCGAAGCTGGATATGCTTACCGGAAATCATGAAAAGGTTGTAAATCTGATTGAAAATCCGGAAAAATATTTTCAGGACGCACGTTTTAAGAAAAGAGTGGCATTGTCGTATGAATTGCTTTATCCGGATAGAAAGACTGAAATGAAAGAACTATGTGCGCATGTTCTGGGACAGGCGCAAAAGGGAAGAAAGCTTCTTATGGAATTTATCACGAAAACAAGTGCGGAGAAGTTTTACCATATGCTGACGGAGTCCGGACGGGAGGATTTACAGATATTCTGCATGACGGGGGACGACAATCAGATTGACAGAAAACGCATTTTAAGGGAAATGGATACAGCAGACAAAGATAAGGCGGTAATACTGGTGGCAACGCAGGTTGTTGAAGCCGGCATAGATATTGATATGGACATTGGCTATAAGGATATCAGCAAATTGGACAGCGAGGAGCAGTTCATCGGGCGAATTAACCGGAATTTTAAAAGAAAAGGTGTTGTCTATTTTTTCGATATGGATAATGAAAGTGGTATTTATAAGGAGGATTATCGTGTTGATACAGCGTATACATTAAGAAAAGATGAGATGAAACAACTGCTTGCAGATAAGAATTTTGGCAAATATTATGATTATATTTTAAAAGGAATAAGAAAATACCGCAATGACAGAAAGAATGAAAATGGAATAGAGGCTTTTGTGGATAATGTCAAAAAGCTGGATTTTGTATGGATTTCTCAAAAGATGAAATTAATTGATAAGAATGATGACTGGAAGATGTCGGTCTATTTTGCACGGGAAATTACGACAGATACCGGAGAAATCATTGACGGAAAGCAGGTGTGGGAGCGGTACAGGGAATTGTTAAGCGATATGACAATGAATTATGCGAAAAAACAGATATTGTTATCAGAGGTGAAAAGTAAGATGAGTTATTTTATTTATCAGATAAAAATTGATAATAGCCTGGATTATAATGACAGAATCGGTGAGTTGTATCTGATTGAAGATGCAGAGCAGTATTTTGAAAATGGCAGATTAAATACCGATAAATTTTATTCGCAGGGAAATTTATTTGTGTAGTCCGTATCATTTTACAGATAAAGTTTTGTAAGAATGGGGGTTCATATGAAGGTAAATGGAACGCTGATGAATTATTATTTTCACTGTAAGCGGCAGTGTTATCTGCATGGAAACCGGATGCAGACGAAGAAGCCGCCAAGTGGCAGCTTTACTATTATTTGTACGTTTTAAAGACAAAAGGAATAGTACGGAAGGGCAGACTGCAATTTGTCGAAAAGAATAAAAAAGATTCTAAAACGCTTATTTTAGAATTAACACCGGAAATCGAAAAACAATTAAATACATATGTGGACAAGATAGAGGATTTGCTGGAACAGGATACGATACCGCCGGTTTTAAATGAATCAAAGTGTAAAAAATGTGCTTATTATGAGTATTGTTATATCTGACGAATACGGAAAGCGGGTGGATTATGGGAAGTACAAGATATATTATGTCCATGGGAGAACTGACGAGGAAAGACAATTCATTGTGTTTCCGGAAAGACGGAAAAAATGTTTACATTCCAATCGAGAATACGAAAGAAATTTACTGTATGAACGAAGTCACGGTAAATACAAAGCTGTTGGATTTTTTGTCACAGAATCACGTTATCGTACATTTTTTCAATTATTATGAAGGGTATAGTGGTACATTTTATCCGAAAAATCAGTATAACAGCGGAAGACTGATAGTGAAACAGGTACAGGCATATGACAATTCCAGAGAAGTAATTGCCAAAGCGATTGTATGCGGAATTGGCAGGAACATTTACGAGGTGCTGTATCATTATTATAAGCATGATAAAAAGGAAGTCAAGGAAGTTTTAGACTGGATTCGCAGGGAATTTTATGTGAAAGTGGAAAATGCGCAAAATGTAAAAGAAATTATGGCGGCAGAGGGCGAAGTGTGGATGCGTTTTTATGGGACATTTCGGTATTTTCTGCCGGAGGATTTTGTGATGAATAAGCGGGTGAAAAGACCGCCGGATAATCCGATCAATGCGTTGATTTCTTATGGAAATACGCTGTTGTATACAAAGACGATTTCAGCGATTTATCAGACACATTTAGATCAGCGCATCAGTTTTTTACATGAGCCGTCAGAAGGGCGTTTTTCATTAAGCCTTGATATGAGTGAGGTTTTTAAGCCGGTTATTGTGTACCGGACGATATTTGATTTAGTAAATAACCGGAAATTGCAGGTTGAAAAGCATTTTGACAAAAAAGTCAATTATTGTTTGTTGAATGAAGAAGGACGAAAAATATTTATTGAAGCATTTGAAGCGCGCATGGAATCGGTATTTGTGCATGACCGGCTGAAACGAAAGGTAACTTACCGGACGGCATTAAAGCTGGACTGCTACAAATTGATTAAGTATATATTAGAAGGGCAGGAATTTATTCCGTTTTCGCTGAAGGATAATCGGTAGGAAGTGAGAATATATGGCAAAGAAATTGAACTATAATTATGCATTTGTATTTTACGATGTCAATGAAAAGCGGGTGCAGAAGGTCTTTAAAATTTGCAAAAAATATTTATCGCATTATCAAAATTCTGTTTTCCGTGGAGAGATTACACCTTCAAAGCTTATCGGGTTGAAGACGGATTTAAAGAAGGTGATACAGGAAGACGAGGATTTTATCTGTATTATTAAGCTGTTTAATGAAAATGTGTTTGGCGAGGAGGTGCTTGGAAAGAAGGATAGGGAAAATGGTGAGCAGTTGATTTTGTAATACAATAAAAATTTACCAGCCGCCTATCAGTGCAAAATTGCGTGAATCCGCAAAAACAGTGGCATTGCGGTGATTTTGTAAATTTTTTTGACAAATGGCGCGGTGGCTGGTAAAAATTTTAAAAACGTTGATAAATACTGGGGAATCTGGTATAGTGTATTGTATGGAATGCTGGAAATACGTTGGATTAACTTTAACATGGGATGTATTGAAACCACTTGAACTTTTGCTCTCTGCAAACTCAAATCGGATTAACTTTAACATGGGATGTATTGAAACTCTGATACAGCACTTGCCTCAACAATAGCATTAAAGATTAACTTTAACATGGGATGTATTGAAACATTCTGGCGACTTACTACATAGCATTTGCCGTGGGCGATTAACTTTAACATGGGATGTATTGAAACTAAAATTGCCATGCCAGCGTTAAAAAACATTCTCCGATTAACTTTAACATGGGATGTATTGAAACTTTCTAATACTGAAAATTCCCCCGGATGCTTTAAAGATTAACTTTAACATGGGATGTATTGAAACTACGCATTAATCTGCGCTTTTATGCTTTCCGTCTGATTAACTTTAACATGGTATGTATTGAAACTTACGGGGTTATGTTGTTTTATGATGTTGTTAGTTAGATTAACTTTAACATGAGATGTATTAAAAGCCACGAACGTCCAAAACATAAGGAATAAAACACTATTTGATGAAATGTAACAATAAAAAACAACATACCCTCTATTTTTACAAAAACCATTCGACATTACCGGCTATTTATGTTATTGTAATAAAAACATCAAGAGGCAGGTAAAGATGGGCTGTATAAATGTAAAAATACATCAATAGCCTGACAGCCGCCGGAATTGGAGGAAAAGATAATGTACGAGATGAAACCGGAATATTATACAGGAATTGCCCAGATTGACGAGGAGCATAAGAAGCTTTTTGAAATCGCAGATGAAGCGTATGAGTTATATAAAAATGAATTTATACCGGACAAATATGACCACATCGCTAAGATTTTAAATGAACTGAGAGATTATACCAAGATACATTTCCAGCATGAAGAAGAATATATGAAAAGCATTAATTACAAGGGAATGTTTATGCAGAAGGTACAGCACGACCAGTTCTGCCAGAAGTTAGATGAACTGGATTTAGAGCATTTAGATGAAAATTCTGAAGAAGTCATTCAGGAAGTGCTTACATTCTTAACAGACTGGCTGGTACATCACATTCTGGAAACAGATAAGAAAATTGCAGAGTAAAAACAATCAGAAATAAAAACAAACTGCCGCATAAAGCGTTGTAAATGTCATCAAGGACAAAAACAAGTGTTTATGCGGCAGTTTTTGTTATGTAGAATAGAAAATGAGAAAAGTTCTCAAAAGCTGCATTGACAGTTGAAATTCAGACATTTATACTATAGAAGTTAGCTAAAACTAACCTTTATTTTAAAGACAGAAATTCCCAAATCGGGAATTTTATTTTTTGTTCATAGATTAGCGGTAACTAACATAGAGTAGCAGTAACAAACAAAATATACACAAGCAGAAAGTAGAAAACAACAACAAACACTAAACAGCAAGTAAGTGAATCAACCAATGAACAAATGAATGAATCAACAAATCAGCAAGTTAACAAATTAGCCAATAAGTAAATTCGCAAATAATCAATCAGAGGGGAAGTGGGAAAGCTGGATTCGATAGAATTTTTAAAAATACGAATCTTAGTCAGTTTATTAAAAATGTCACCGGAAAACTGCAATGTAACCAATCTGTCTAAGACACTCGGTGTAGAAAAATATACGGTGAGCCGGGTATTTACGGCGCTGGAGAAGGACGGTTATTTGAATCGCATGGATTCAAGACATCCGCGGCTTGAAAAGCTGGGGGAACAGACGGCGCGTAAATACGCGGAGCGGATGGACATTGCAACAAATCATCTGATTTATGAAGGCGTGACAGAGGCGCAGGCATGTAATGACGCACTGTATTTATCCATGTACTGCTCGGATGAAACTTTTGAAGTGATTCGCAGTATGGAAGAACAGTACCGCATGAAGCATCTGCTCCGTACATATGAGCGGTTTGACGGCACGATTTTGTGCAACGGACTGCGGGACGGTCAATATCTGCTTCCGTTTATTATATACAGGGAAACCGTGAAAAACGGCAGCAACATTTCCATGTCCAACGAAGGCTTTATACATCCCTGTACGCTGTCGGTCACGGATGGCAGGGGCATGATTTTGTTAAAGGCACAGCGGGTCGAGAAATATTCCGCGATGACGGGCAGAAAAATGAGCGGAAAGATTAAATGTCTGAAATATTTTGACGGGTCAAAATTTTGTGAAGCACAGCGAAACGGCGATTTGATTTCATTTCCGGCAAGCGTGTTTGAATTTGTCAATATCGGAAGCGATTCCGGCAGGATTTTTCACGGAAGTGTGTGTCTGAAAATGACCTGCTCCGTGGGGATTATGCACATGCCGGAGAGTACGGCAATATTTACACTGTTATTTTAAAATGCTGGAAATACAGCGGAAAGTAGAGAAAAAAATGGAAAAGAAAAAAATAGTGTTGTCTTATATTTTGACGGCAGGAGCACTCTTGCTTTTGTTTTTGTGGGCGGCAAATACGGGAAGTCTGAAGGTGTCGGCAAAACAGTTATTTAGCGGTCTGTTTGTTGCGTATGATGAAAATGTCGCAACGATTTATGATTTGCGTTTTCCGAGAATCTTTATCGCAATGGCGGGCGGCGCGGCAACAGCAGTATCCGGTGTGCTTTTGCAGGCCGTCATGAAAAATCCGCTGGCAGACCCCGGCATTATCGGTGTCAGTTCGGGTGCGAGCCTTACGGCAGTACTGCTTACGGCATTTTGTCCGTCATTGTACTTTTTCACACCGGCGGCGGCATTTTTAGGCGGTCTTGCCGCATTTTTTCTGGTATATGCGCTGTCGTGGAAGGACGGTTTATCGCCGCTTCGCATTATCTTAGTCGGTGTGGCGGTCAATGTAATGTTTACGGGACTGATGAGTGCATTTAATTCAGGCACGGGCAGCAGTTATTCCGGAGCGGCAAGCATTGTCAATGCCAATATCACGATGAAAACGTGGACAGATTTTAAAACGTTAATCGGCTATGTGGTGGTTGGACTGATTGCCGCAGTTGTCGTTTCGGGACAGTGTGATTTACTGGCATTGGAAGATAAAACGGCGCGTTCTATCGGCGTATCCGTGGCAAAAAGCCGTATGGTGATTTCCGTGATTGCGGTACTGCTTGCTGCGATTTCAACAGCCGTTATCGGGGCAATCAGCTTTTTGGGGTTAATTGTTCCGCATATTGCAAGACTGCTGGTGGGCAGCAGCCACAAAACGCTCGTGCCGTATTCAGCCCTGCTTGGTGCGGTCGTACTGCTTCTTGCGGATACAGTCGGAAGAACGATTACCGCACCGTATGAAATCAGTGCTTCCGTGATTATGTCTGTTGTGGGCGGACCGTTTTTTATCTTGTTGCTTAGGAGGTCAAAGCAGGGATATGCAAAATAATAAAGAGAAAAAGAACGTATTTGAAATAGAAAATCTGTCATTTGCCTATGATAAGCATGAGGTGCTTAACAACCTGAATCTGTCATTTCATGAAGGCATTGTCACAACGATGATTGGACCAAACGGCTGTGGAAAATCCACGCTGCTCCAGTTGATGACGAAAAATTTAAAACCGGCAGGTGGAAAGATTTTATTACAGGGAGAGGATATTGCACAAATCCGGCAGAAGCAGTTTGCACAGTCGGTTGCCGTGGTACATCAGTATAATACGGCGCCGCCGGATTTAACTGTGGAAAAGCTGGTATCTTACGGACGGATTCCGTATCACAAAATGGGCGTTCCGTTTGACAAAGCAAAGGATATGGAGCGGATTGAATGGGCGCTTGAAATTACCAATACCACAAAGCACAAGGATAAGACGGTCAGCCAGCTTTCCGGCGGACAGAAACAGCGTGTGTGGATTGCAATGGCACTGGCGCAGGATGCAAAGGTTCTGCTGTTGGACGAGCCGACAACGTATCTGGATATCCGCTATCAGCTTCAGATTCTGCGGCTGATTCGCAGGTTAAATGAAGAATATGGGTTTACGATTATTATGGTACTCCATGACGTCAATCAGTCGTTGTATTACAGCGATGAAATTGTTGCGTTAAAAGCCGGAAAATGTATTGCGCAGGGAAGTCCCCAGCAGATACTTACGGGTGAACTCATACAAAAAGTGTATGACGTCACGTTAAAAGTATCGGATATAGACGGAGAAAGGTTTATTCTTCCTGTGTAAATTTTATATTTTAAATCTTTTATCTACGATGACAGTCTGTCATCGTGAATAATATTATAAATGATATGATAAATAATAAGATAAAGACTGTTACCGCAAAGACATTTTGTAATGGCTTTTGCGATAACAGTGTTTTATTATCATGTAGAAAGTCCCAAAACATATCAAAAAGTAAATTATAATTATTACAATTCCTTATAAAATGCTTTCATAAAAGCTTCTAAGTCATACTGGTCTTTCATTCCCGCAGTTTCCATGGCAGAGTGCATTGCATAAATTGGAATACCGATATCGGCACTGCACATCGGAAGATTTGCGGCGACCATTGGGCCGACGGTACTGCCGCCCGGTATGTCAGAACGCATATGATTTTGCTGGCAGGCAATATGATGACGGGCGGCAAGCTGTAAAATCACGCCGGTCATATCGTCATCACTGCAATATGCGTGTTTTGCGGAAGCCTTAATGGCAAAGCCGCGGTTTAACGGCATGGCAGATGTAATATCCGATTTTTCAGGGTGCGCCGGGTGTATCGCGTGCGCAACGTCCAAAGAAAGATAATAACTGTGTACAAGGCTTTGCAAAAAGTTTTCTCTTGAAATATTAAGGGCATTGCAGATACGCTCCAAAGTATAGGAAAGGAGATTGCCGTTGGCACCGTTTTTACTGCGGCTTCCGATTTCTTCATGGTCAAACAGAACCGCCACGGAAATGCCGTCTGACGGATTAGCTTCAATCAGTCCGGTCAGGCATGCCTGCACCGAAGAAATGTTGTCAATGCGCGGTGCCATAAACATATCGCCGGAAAATCCGGTGCGCACCGGTTCCGCATAGTGGTACACGGACAAATCAAAGCATAAAATATCTTCCGGCTTTTCGCCGGTTTCATTGGCAAGAATCTGAAGAAATGTATCGGTGTCCATATGTTCGTTCATGCCGCAGATTGGAAGCAAATCGGTCTGTGCATTGAGGGCGACACCGTCATTCATGGCACGGTTTAAATGAATGGCAAGATTTGGCAAAACTGCCACAGGACGTTTAAAATCCACCAGTTTCAGGCGCGGGTGTGCAGATTGTGGATTTTTTAACGCAATCCGTCCGGCAATTGAGAGCGGACGGTCAAGCCATGTACTGTAAATTGCACCGCCGTATACTTCTGTATTTAAGCGGCAGCCGTTTTTAGAGGAAACGACAGGATTGTATTTGATACGAAATCCCGGATTGTCAATATGTGAAGAGGAAAGCTTCCATACCGGGGTATCGGAAAGGTCTGTGCCGATTTGAAAGCCGAAAACCGTTGTGCCAAACGGGCAGACGGCATATTTTCCGCCCGGAACCAGTTCCCATGTGCTGTCCCAGTCCAGTGTTACAAAGCCAGCTTCATTAAGCCTGCGCATGGCTTCTTTTGCGGTATGGAACGGGGAAGTGGAAACGGAAATGGTCTGTTTTAACTGTTCAAAGGTTTGTTGAATCTGAGTATCCATAAAAAACTCCATTCTGCTGTGTAAGCTGTTTTTTCAAAGTATAAGGCTTTTGCCGTAAAAACTCAAGAAAATCGTCATTTCCGCCGATACTTTTTATATAAAAGTGAGAATCAGAAACAGCAGTTTACAAAAAAGAGGAGAAAGCCATGCAGACAATACAGTTTAAAGTTTTAAACACCGATACACAGGAAACCAACGTGCAGATGCAGACAGAAAATACAGAGGCAGGAAACAAGGCACAAAATACACAGAATACAGAGGTGTCAGGTGTAGAAAGTACCGAAGAAAGCGCAGGAACAAAGAAAAAGACGACCGTTTCCACAGGACAGACCGGAGTTACGGATGCGGAAAGTGCCAGATGGGTTGCCGGTTTGCAGTTAAAAAAATGTGCTTATGAACAGGTCAGTGCGATAACAGAAAAAATTAAGGATATGCTAGATCCGACTTCGGGTATGACAGATGCACAAAAAAGCTCTTATGACAGAAAAGTAATGAATAAAGTGTATTCCGGCAAGAAGCTGTCGGCTGAGGAAATGCGTTATATCAAAATTCATTATCCGGCATTGTATCCGTATGTGGAGCGGGTGCAGATTCAGCGGCAGGCACTGGAGGAGCGAATCAAGCACTGTCATTCAAAAGAGGAAGTGCAGGACGTTTACAGTGAAGCGATGTTTCATATCAGTGATGATGACCCGGCAAAGCAGATGCTGTATGCCGCATATGATGATGTTTTAAAGGAGTTTAAGAAAACATCGGATTATCAGGAACTTCCCGAAACAAAGGAAGATGCCGAAAAGAAAAAACAGACTAAAAAAGTTTCGTCTGCCGAACCGGCAGACGAAACAGATGATATACAGGAAGATTGGAAAAATGCTTTCCTGTCGGAAAGTACCGGTGTATCCGTAGGTACTACACATACAGATAATCATTTAAGACCGGCCACAAACCCTGCTGTTTAATATCGTCATACATTTGTTTTAAGCTGCGGGTGTCGGCAATTTCAAATTGCTCGTCACCGCAGTCTTTTTCTTCACTGCCTTCATATTTGGCTTCATGGTCGCCGATACCGGTGCTGACACCGGCAGATACCTTGGTGCAGGCAATCTTAATAATACCGTTTCTAAAAGAAGCGGATTCCCTTGATGATACGGTAATTCCGGCAAACGGCAGGAAAATGCGGTATGCACATAAAACTTGACAGAGCTGTTTTTCATGTACATCCAGCGGATTAATTTTTTCATTATTAATAATCGGTCGTAACCGCGGACACGACAAAGACATTTCCGCATGCGGATATTTGCGTTGGAGATAATATACGTGCAGTGCCGTGGCAAGCGCATCCTTACGGAAGTCAGACAGACCTAACAGAGCGGAAAATCCGACACCGCGCATACCGCCCATTAAAGCACGCTCCTGTGCTTCAAAGCGGTATGGGAAGACACGTTTGTGTCCCATGAGATGAAGCGTTTCATATTTGTCGGCATTATAAGTTTCCTGAAAAACAGTCACATAGTCTGCACCACATTCATGCAGATAAGCGTAATCCTTTGTATTGCACGGATAAATTTCAAGACCCACATTTCTGAAATATTTTTTGGCAAGACGGCAGGCATCGCCGATATAGGTAATGCTGCTCTTTGATTTGCTCTCACCCGTCAGCATCAGAATTTCTTCAATGCCGGAATCGGCGATAACCTTCATTTCATGCTCAATTTCTTCCATGGAAAGCTGTTTTCTGTGAATATCGTTATAGCAGTTAAAACCGCAGTAAACACAGTAATTTTCACAGTAATTTGCAATATACAGCGGTGTGAAAATGTAGGTAGAATTACCGAAGTGGTTACGCGTTTCACGCTCGGCGCGCTGTGCCATTTTTTCCAGAAACGGTTCTGCGGCAGGGGAGAGCAGTGCCTTAAAGTCCTCAATGCTGCAGCGGTCGTGGGAAAGTGCAGCTAAGACATCGCGCGCCGTGTATTTGTCCGGCTCATAAGCGTTCATGGCAGCAAGCACCTTATCACGGATATCGGAGGAAATCTGCTCCATGTCCGGCAGATATGCCATGTGGTCTGTACGGGAAGCCGGATTATTTTCCAGTTCTGTTTTTCGTTTTAAAGCGGCAGGACTTAATTTGCCGTTCTGAATAATAAAATCATTTTCCTTTTGATTGGTGTCCATAAAATAAGACCTCTTTTCTAAAATTAGTTATGTAAAAATCCGGTCAGCGGATCGGAAGCTTCGCCGCCTTTATTTAATACACGTCCAAGACCGGAAAGGTAGGCACGCCGTCCGGCTTCAATTGCAAGACCGAAAGCTTTTGCCATTTCAGGAATATTTCCGGCAGTTGCAATCGCGGTATTTGCCATGATAGCGGCGGCACCCATTTCCATAGCTTCACATGCCTGTGAAGGCTTTCCGATACCGGCATCTACGATAACCGGGAGGTCAATTTCATCAATTAAAATCTGAATAAATTCTTTGGTTGCAAGTCCCTTATTAGAGCCAATCGGAGAGGCAAGCGGCATGATGGAAGCGGCGCCTGCATTGACTAAATCTCTGGCGGCATTTAAGTCAGGGTACATATACGGCATAACGATAAAGCCTTCCTTTGCAAGAATTTCAGTTGCCTTAATCGTTTCGTAGTTGTCAGGAAGCAGGTATTTAGAGTCGTGCATAATTTCGATTTTGACAAAATCACCGCAGCCCATTTCCCGTGCAAGGCGCGCAATGCGGACAGCCTCGTCGGCATTTCTGGCACCGGACGTATTCGGAAGCAGTGTGACACCCTCCGGGATATAGTCCAGAATATTTTCGCTGTCTTTGGTATTGGCACGTCTGACAGCCAGCGTGATAATCTGCGCACCGGCATCGGATACGGCTGCGCGGATTAAATCCAGATTGTATTTACCGGAACCTAAGATAAAGCGGGAAGAAAAGGTATGTCCTCCCAATGTAAATGTATCATTTTCAATCATAATTTTTCTCCGTTTCCGAGCAGTCTGACTGCTCTATTTTAATTTAGAATTTAGCCGTGTTGTGAAAATGTTTATCAGCCGCCGCCCATAAACTGCACGATTTCGATAACATCGCCGTCCTGAATCCGTGTATCGGTATAATCTTTTTTGCTGACAATCACTTCGTTCCGCTCAACGGCAATGTGGGACAGCACATATCCTTCGGACTGCAGATAATCTGCAATGCTCATGCCGTCTGCCTGCATGGCTTCGTTTCCGTTAATCTGAATCATGGAAAACCCTCCTGTCTGTAGATTTGATAACCCGCTGATGTGTCCGGCATATCCGGGTAAAAGTCTTGTTATAAAATAAAAAAAGACCGCACGAAAGGAAAGCTACACCCGCGGTGGTGTACCCCTTCGTGCGGTCTTACTGACGAACACTCTGTCTGTTATCATAGCATAAAAAATGAATTTGTCAAATTTTTTTGAGAATTTTTTATTCTATTACGGATATTTTCTTGAAAATAAACTTGACATATACCCCACAGGGGTATAATATGTGATTAAAAATAAAGTTCAAATATATTGTAGTAGAAATGGAGAAAATATGCAGGAAGAAGAAATGTGCTGTTGTCATAAGCATAAGGAACGCTCTGAAAAAGAGTACCGGGATTTAATTAATCGTTTAAACAGAATAGAGGGTCAGATTCGTGGAATTAAAGGCATGGTTGAAAAGGATGCGTATTGTCCGGATATTCTGATTCAGGTGGCGGCGGCCAATGCGGCGCTGAACAGCTTTAATAAAGTGCTGCTTGCCAATCACATCAAGACTTGTGTCACAGATGATATCCGTGCAGGAAAAGAAGAAACGGTAGACGAGCTTGTAAAAGTTTTGCAGAAATTAATGAAGTAACAAAAGATATAAATAACATGAATAAAGCGAATAAAATGGTGCCGGGGCGCAAGGTTTTTACTTCTACCCACCGGATATCATAAAGACTGGAGGGAATAATAAAATGGAACAGTATACAGTAACAGGCATGAGCTGTGCGGCATGCAGTACGCGTGTGGAAAAAGCCGTATCCAAAGTGCCGGGCGTAACATCGTGTTCCGTAAGTCTTCTGACCAATTCAATGGGCGTAGAAGGCACGGCATCGGAACAGGATATTGTAAAAGCCGTCACAGATGCCGGATACGGTGCTTCCAAAAAGGGAAGCAAAGCGGCAGAAAACACCAAAAACGGCAGTTCGGCGGCTGGCAGTTCATTTGGTGATGAGGAGCTGTTAAAAGACAGGGAAACCCCTGTTTTAAAGAAAAGACTGCTGTCATCGCTGGTATTTTTAATTGTCCTGATGTATTTTTCCATGGGGCATATGATGTGGGGCTGGCCGCTTCCAGCGGTGCTTGCCGATAACCATATCGCCATGGGACTGATTCAGATGCTTTTAACGATTGCGGTGATGGTGATTAACCAGAAGTTTTTCATCAGCGGCTTCAAGAGTCTGTTTCACAAAGCACCGAATATGGATACGCTTGTGGCATTAGGCTCGGCTGCGGCATTTGTATACAGCACATATGCGCTGTTTGCCATGACCGATGCACAGGTGTATGGCAATATGGACGGTGTTATGCACTACATGCACGAATTTTATTTTGAATCGGCGGCAATGATTCTGACACTGATTACGGTCGGTAAAATGCTTGAAGCCTATTCTAAAGGGAAAACAACCGATGCTTTAAAGGGTTTGATGAAGTTAGCGCCGAAAACGGCAGTGCTGTTAAAAGACGGTGTGGAAACGGAAGTTTCCATTGAGCAGGTACAGAAAGGCGACATCTTTATTGTACGTCCGGGAGAAAATATTCCGGTAGACGGAAAAGTATTGGAAGGCAGCAGTGCAGTCAATGAATCGGCACTGACAGGAGAGAGTATTCCTGTGGATAAAGCGGCAGGCGATCTGGTATCAGCGGCAACAATCAACCAGTCCGGTTATTTAAAATGTGAAGCGACAAGAGTCGGGGAAGATACGGCACTGTCACAGATTATCCAGATGGTCAGCGATGCAGCGGCAACAAAAGCCCCGATTGCAAAGGTTGCTGATAAAGTATCCGGTATCTTTGTACCGGCAGTTATTACGATTGCGGCAGTAACCATCATTGTGTGGCTGCTTGCGGGACAGAGTGTCGGATTTGCACTGGCAAGAGGAATTTCCGTGCTGGTTATCAGTTGTCCATGTGCATTAGGACTGGCAACGCCGGTTGCGATTATGGTAGGCAACGGCATGGGCGCAAAAAACGGTATCTTATTTAAGACGGCGGTATCCTTGGAAGAAGCGGGAAAGATTGAGATTGTGGCACTGGATAAGACCGGAACCATTACAACCGGTGAACCAAAGGTCACAGACGTTATCTGCAATAAAGGTGTCACGGAAAAAGAACTGATTTCATTTGCGTATGCACTGGAAAAAAAGAGCGAACATCCGCTGGCAAAGGCAGTACTGGCATATGCCGAAGCAGCGCAGACAGATATTTTTGAAGTGAATAACTTTACGGCACTTCCGGGAAACGGACTGACGGCAGAATATGAAAATGCGGTATTGTCAGGCGGTAATTACAAATTTATCAGTACCCGCACCGCGGTTTCACAGGAAATGCAGGAGCAGTCACAAAAGCTTGCAAATGCGGGAAAGACGCCACTGTTTTTTACAAAGGACGACAAACTGCTTGGAATCATTGCGGTTGCGGACGTTATCAAGGAAGACAGCCCGGAAGCCGTCAGACAGTTACAGAACATGGGAATCCGTGTTGTCATGCTGACAGGCGACAATGAACGGACGGCGAAGGCAATCGGCGCACAGGCAGGCGTAGATGAGGTTATCGCAGATGTCCTGCCGGACGGAAAAGACAGCGTTATCAGCCGCTTAAAGCGTGACGGCAGGGTTGCAATGGTCGGTGACGGCATTAACGATGCACCGGCGCTTACGAGAGCCGATATCGGTATTGCAATCGGTGCGGGAACGGATATTGCAATTGACGCGGCAGATGTTGTACTGATGAAAAGCCGTTTAAGCGATGTTCCGGCGGCAATCCGTTTAAGCCGTGCAACGCTTAGAAACATTCATGAAAACCTGTTTTGGGCATTCTTTTATAATATCATCGGAATTCCGCTGGCGGCGGGCATATGGATTCCGTTCTTTGGCTGGAAGTTAAATCCGATGTTTGGTGCTGCGGCAATGAGCTTATCAAGCTTCTGCGTAGTAACCAATGCGTTACGCTTAAATCTTTTCTCTGTACACAATGCAGAAAAAGATAAAAAAATAAAATCAAAAAAGAAAGTAGAGGACAAGAAAATGGAAAAAACATTAACAATCGAAGGAATGATGTGCGGACACTGTGAGGCAAGAGTAAAGAAGGCACTCGAAGCCCTTCCGGAAGTCAAAGAAGCAGTTGTCAGCCATGAAGCGGGAACAGCTGTTGTTACCTTAGAAAGTGCCGTTTCGGATGAAGCATTAAAAGAAGCTGTGGAAGCACAGGATTACAAGGTGATTTCCGTACAGTAATATTGAATTATTTCCGGCACAGTGGTATGATAAGTGGATAATTGCAAATGTAAGGAGTAAGTATGTTTCGGAAAACAATGGAAGAATACGAAGCGGATACCAGAAAAAAACTGGTAATAGATATCCGGGAAAAAGAAGCGTTTGACAAGGAAACGATGCCCGGAGCCCTTCATATGGACAGTGAAACGCTCAAACAGCAGATAAAAGAACTCACAAAGGATCAGACACCTGTTTACCTGCTGTGCCATACAGGACAGCAAAGTGATGCACTGGCAGAGGATTTTGAAAAAGAAGGCTATGAAGTATACAGTATACAGGACGGATTTCGTGCATATCTGCGGTTAAAGCTTCGCACAGTTATGCGTCAGGAGGATTTAAAGGAACAGTGCTGTGCCGATGTGGAACGCAGTATTGTAAAGAAGTTCCGAAAGGAAATCTGGCGGCCGTTTACAAAGGCGATTAATGAGTATGAACTGATTAAAGACGGCGACAAGATTGCAGTCTGCATTTCCGGCGGAAAAGATTCTATGCTGATGGCAAAGCTTTTTCAGGAATTAAAGCGCCACGGACAGCAGAATTTTGAAGTTGTATATCTGGTAATGAATCCGGGCTACAATCCGTTTAATTATCAGGTTATTTTAGACAATGCACAGTTCTTAAATGTGCCGATTACGGTATTTGAATCGGAAATCTTTGATATTGTTGCATCAGAGGAACAGTCACCGTGCTATCTGTGTGCGCGTATGCGCCGCGGCTACCTGTACAGCAAGGCAAAAGAGCTTGGCTGTAACAAGATTGCGCTGGGACACCACTTTGATGATGTTATCGAAACCATTTTAATGGGTATGCTCTACGGGGCACAGATTCAGACCATGATGCCAAAGCTGCACAGTACGAATTTTGAAGGCATGGAGTTAATCCGTCCGTTATATCTGGTGCGCGAAGAAGATATTATCCGCTGGAGAGATTACAATCATTTACAGTTTATCCAGTGTGCGTGCCGTTTTACGGAAAGCTGTGCTTCCTGCGGCGGAACGGAGAAAGGTTCAAAGCGTGCGGAAATTAAGGCACTGATTAAAGAATTAAGTGCGAAAAGCCCGTACATTGAAAAGAACATTTTCCGAAGCGTGGAAAATGTCAATCTGAATACTATTGTTGCTTATAAACAAAACGGTCGGAAACATTCATTTTTGGAGGATTATGATTCTAAATATTAAGCAGACACAGTTTGGTGCCGAGCCGGAATTTGAAATCGAAGATACTGCCACAGGGGAAACGCTGGCAAAATGCACATCGCTGAATCACATTTCCACGGAAATCGTATTTGCGGGACAAAATGCGTATACGCTGTCCTTTGAGCCGGTCTTACAGGAAAGAGAAGGCGAAAAGAATGAACTGATGTATAGCATTTTAGAGCATAACCAGCCGGTGGGCGGTCTTTATACGGCGGAAGTCTGTCAGAAAAAGATATTATTTGTATCCGTGGGGTACGATTATTATGAGATACAGTTTTACGGCGGTATGTATCAGCTGTATGAAATCGGACTGGGAACGGACCGGCATTATCTTTGTTTATATCAGGACGGACAGACGGTGGCGATTGTGCATAAGCCGACAGAAGTAAAAAGCCACTTGGATACCTATACGGTGTATCTGGAGAATGCGCAGTACCGGGATATCGCCTGTATTGCAGCACTGTTTATAGATGGTCTGGAATACAGCAGCAATGATGAAATAGCGGACAGCGCCATTAAGGAAGAATATCTTTCCTTTAATAAAGAGCTGAATTCAAAATTTGATGCCGCATTTTTAGAACGCGTCAGAACAAACAATATGTAAAAAATGCCTTGCCACAAGCCGCAAGGCATTTTTTGTTATCCGTGTACGGTCGGAAGGTGGCTTAAATTGTTGTCTTGTGTGCCGTCAGGGATAGATTTTAAATATTCCGTATCTTTGTTGTGGGCAACGCCGACACCTTGAATTTTATTTTCTTTTGCAAGTTCAACGCCGGATTCCCTGGACACAATCCGTCCGTCAGAGAGCTGGTATCCGGTTACAGAACCGCCCGATTTGACAAGACCGGTAATTCTTAAAGCATCACTTCCGGCATCGGAAACAGAATCCATCGCCATCATTGGCAGAACATGAGCAATATCTTCTTTATTTACATTCATTTCAATCACCATTCCTTCTATAATAATGTTACAAGGATAGTGTGTGAAAAATGAGTTTTTTTATAAGTAGAAAAAAATGTATCGGAAAATCAAGGAAAGTGGTATAATCATTGCATGAGCAGGACAAAGCTGCGTATACTATTTTTAGAATTTGAATATGAAGTTTTATGCAGATTGCAGGCAGAAAGTGAGGCAGTTATGGGACTGATTAATAAAGAAAAAGTACTGCGTGGTGTGGGAAAAGCCGTAGATGCAGCCAATAATGCAGCAGATAAAGTGCATGATTATGCAAAGGAAAAAGAACTGGATAAAAAAGCGGAAGAAGCGGTTCACAAAACAGAGAATTTTATCAGGGAAAATGAAATTGATAAAAAGGTTATCAATGCCGGAAAAACGCTGGAAAACGGTGTAATCAGCGTAGGAGAGAAACTGGAAGAAACATTTAATAAACTGTTTTAAAAATAAAAATCAGGGGAACTTTAAGAGATTCCCCTGAAATTTTTACAGACGTATATTTATGCGCAAAATGGTCTCAGTAATGTTTCAAGCTCATCGGTGCTGTGGTCATTTCGTACGACGCGAAGTGTCATGACACGACGCGGATCCATACTTAAAATGCCAAGCATTGATTTTGCATCGAAGAAATAACTTCCCATACAAATGTCAAAATAACCGTCAAGCGTGTTAATTGTGTTTACGAATTTTACCGCATTGTCTGTTGTTTTTAAAAGAATATGGTACGTTAAAGTGTTCTTGTCTGAGTTCATTTCCTTACCTCCTTCAATGTTGAGAAGCGAACTGATTTCGTAAAGTTCTAAGTAACAGAACTTTTTATTTATATACTTATCATGCCCAAATGTCAAATAAAATCTACAAAGTATTAAAAAAAGTACATTGCAGATTTTTAAAAATCAGGCTAGTGTGAAAAATAACGCTGATGCGCTTATTTTTCACACAGCACTTTGTGCCGCAAGCATCACAAAGTTGCTTTTTATCGCAGAGCCAAATAAGATTTGGCTCGCGATTCCGCAGGCATTAAAATGCCTGTGGAATGGAGATTATTAAAAAAAATGTAAAAAAGAATACATCGGAATGGAGTACAAAATGATTAAAAAAGAGATTAATGAAATTAAATCACAATATACATTGGAAGAGTGTGGTATTTTAAGACTGTGTGGCTGTTATGTCAACGGTGACAAAGAAAAAGTGGCACGGTTTAACCAGACGTTTTTAAATCTGCCGGAGGAAGAAAAACATAAATACTTCGATATTTTTAGAAAGACATTGTCGGGAACACCGGGCAAGAATCTTTTGGATATGCGTTTTACCATGGATTCCTATGCAGACGGCGGCGCGAGAACCTTTTTATATCAGCTGCGCGACAGCGAATTAAAAGATGATGCCCTGCTTGAAAAATTTTATGATAAAGTCATTGAATCATACAGTCATCCGGGAAATTATCTGATTCTGCTGATTAATCAGGTGTATGACGTGCCGGGACGGACCAGTGACGGCATTGACATGGAAGATGCATCAGATGAGGTGTACAGCTATCTGCTGTGCAGTATCTGTCATGTATCGCTTTCAAAACCGGGACTGGGATATTTTGAAGAAGATCATGCCTTTCATGACCAGCAGCAAAATCATATGGTGGATTTGCCGGATATCGGATTTTTATTTCCGGCATTTAATAACAGGAGTGAAGACGGGGAAGGCGTGTTATATTATTCAAAGGATGCCAATGCGTTTGAACAGCTGTTTCTGGCACAGGTTTTAAACTGTGAAGTGCCGCTTTCTGCAGGCAGCCAGAAGGAAAATTTTCAGGTACTGGTAGAAGAAACACTGGGCGAAGAATGTAATTATGAAACAATTAAAAATATTCATGAGAATCTCAATGAAATGATTCAGGAACAGAAAGGGAATCCTGAATCGGTGGCACTTGATAAGACCGAGATGCGGGATTTGCTGGAAAAAAGCGGTGTAAAAGAAGAACGTTTACAGGATTTTGAGGAACATTTTGAACAGGCGGTAGGAGAAAATACACGGCTGATGGCAGCAAACATTGCGGAAACACGCAAGTTTGAGGTAAAGACACCCGATGTTGTGGTAAAGGTCAATCCTGAAAGAACCGACCTGGTCGAAACCATGGAAATCGAAGGAAAGCAGTACCTGGTCATTCAGATTGACGAGCATCTGGAAGTCAATGGGATTTCAGTCAATCCCGAAACAGGAGAGGTGCAGTATAACGAATAATATAAAAGACAGAAAGGGGCAGAAGCAGCAATGAAAGAGCGGGTTACGCAGCGTTTTTTAAAATATGTGGCAGTAGATACGCAGTCCGATGAGGCTTCAGACACATTTCCGAGTACAGAAAAGCAGAAGGTACTTGCAAAAATGCTGGTGGAGGAATTACGCCGGATGGGCGTGCCGCAGGTAGAAATTGACGAACAGTACGGTTATGTCTATGCAAAGATTTTATCCAACAGGCCAGATGGAGAAAAAGTGCCGGTGCTTGGATTTATTGCACATATGGATACTTCTCCCGAAGTATCGGGAGCGGATGTAAAACCGCAGATTATCCGTCAGTATGACGGCAAAGACATCGTGTTAAATAAAGACAAAAATATTGTCTTATCGGTGGAAGAATTTCCGGAGCTTGTGCAGTATACCGGACAAACGCTGATTACGACAGACGGTACAACACTGCTTGGCGCAGACGATAAAGCCGGTGTGGCAGAGATTATGACGATGGCAGAACAGCTGTGCAGCCATCCGGAGATTGTACACGGGGATATTGCCATTGCATTTACCCCCGATGAAGAAGTGGGCGGCGGCATGGACCATTTTGATGTGGGGCGGTTCGGTGCAGACTATGCCTATACTGTTGACGGCGGGGCGCTCGGCGAGCTGGAATATGAAAATTTTAATGCGGCGAAGGCAGTGATTCATGTAACCGGAAGAAGCGTTCATCCGGGAGATGCCAAGGATAAGATGAAAAATGCCGCAGTTATGGCAATGGAATTTCACAGTGAACTGCCAAAGCAGGCATGTCCTGAACGTACAAGCGGCTATGAGGGCTTTTTCCATCTGACCGACATGCACGGCAGTGTGGAAGCGGCACAGTTATCGTATATTATCCGTGACCATGACCGTGAAAAGTTTGAAAAGAAAAAGCAGCTGGTGGAAAGCATTTGCAGTAAACTGAATGAAAGACATGGTGGAGCGTTTTTTGCGGCAGAAATCACGGACCAGTATTACAATATGAAAGAAAAAATTGAACCATATCTGTTTTTAATAGAAAATGTAAAGACATGTATGAAAAAGCTGGACATTGAACCGCATATCCAGCCGATACGGGGCGGAACAGACGGCGCAAGACTTTCTTTTATGGGCATTCCGTGTCCGAATCTGTGCGCAGGCGGTCACAATTTTCACGGACGGTATGAATACTGTTGTGTAGAATCTATGGAAAAAATCACGCAGCTTCTTATATTGCTGGCACAAAAATAGGAATTTAGAACCAAAAGTCCGCAGGCAGATTTGAAAAGAATCTGTCTGCTTTTTTTTATTTGTCGGGTTTTGGCATACGAAATGCACAAAAAAATGTCGAAAACTTAACAAAATGAACACAAACTTATCAAAAATACACAAAAATAAAAGACGATACCAAAGTATCATTGACTAAATGCCTGTAAAATGTTACTTTAATAAAGAACTTAGATAAAATGTTTATGCAAAAGTATTTCAAAAAACTCCTGAAAATATTGTAATGTAGGTTTTGCATAAGCATTTTTTTAAGTGGAATATAGAATGTATTGGGATTATCTGTGGCTGGGCGCAGATAAGAAAGGAGTGCTATGAGAAGAAGCTTAAAGAAAATGATGGCTGTCGGACTTACGGCTGCGATGACAGTCGGTTCCATCAGTTTTCAGGGGCTGTCAGCAAATGCAGCGGGACTGCCGACAACCGACGGACATAACAAATATGTCAACAGTGGAGTCTTTAATGTGATTTCTGATGATAGTTTTGGTACAAAGGAATTGGAGAACCCTTTATTTGACAAGACAACGGGAAGCAGTGACATCAGTAATTTACAGGTTCCAACACTGGCATATGACGATACAAGCATCGCACTTGTATGGGATAAGCCGGAAAAATATGATAATGTAGCAGATTATAACGTTTACGTCAACGGCACACTTGATGGAACAGCAAGAAAGAATTATGAAGAAAATGCCAAATGGGCAGATACATATATGAAATCCTTCTATGAATATTATGAAACCAATAGTGACGTAGATATGGTAAATGTGGATATTCATTCTTATCGTGCAACAGGTCTTACACCTGACACAGAGTATACCTTTAAGGTTGTTGCAGTTGATAAGGACGGAAAAGAACTCGGAACGGCAAAGGAAATCAGTCAGAAAACGGCAGTTAAACCGGAGGAGTTTAACATTTTAGATTATGGTGCAGTGGCAACAGAAGGTTACACTTCTTATAATGATGAAGTCAATGCACTCATAGAAAAGAATACAAAAGCAATCCAGGCAGCAATTGATGCCTGTACACCGGGCGGAAAGGTTGTGATTCCGCAGGCTGAGGACGGAAAGGTCTTTGTATCCGGTGCACTTTGGTTAAAGAGTGACATTACAGTAGAATTAGACGGTACACTCTGGGCATCACCAAACAGTGACCATTTTGAAATCGGTTTCTTAATGTATCCGTTCTACACCGATACAAGAGGCTGGGGCTTACTGAATGCCACAAGTGCCGATGAAAATGCTCCGCTTGAGAATATCCGTATTACCGGTAACGGTACACTTTACGGCAACGGCTGGAAGTATGGTGTAGGCGATAAAATGTATGAAGACGGTTACACCTCCAATACCGGTGTAAATACGCAGGCAGGTGATCCGTCAGATACAGAAAACTATGGTCTGCCAAGATACATGGGCGGCAGTAATACAAAGGTTTATTACTATGGTATCCAGGCTGCCGATTCTGCAAAGAAATATCTTACCAACCTCACAAACGAAGACGGTTCAAGAAAGTATTCCGATGAACTGATTGATTCGCTGTCAGGCTATATTGAAAAAGATCTGGCAGATAACGGTAAGGTTGATAAAAACGGAAAGGATAAATTTATCGATGTAGAAACGGGAAATAATGCAGGTATTGAAAAGGCAGATATTACCAATGCTTATGCGACACGTTCCAGCCTGTTAATTATGAGAAATGTCAGCAACGTTTATGTAGGTGACATTACCGTTGAAAATCCGGCAAACCACTCTGTTAATATTCTGGATTCCAGAAATATTTCAACAGAAAATGTCAAGGTATTCTCTTATGACGGCAACAACGGTGACGGACTTGGATTTGGCTGTTCACAGAATGTAATCTGCTGGAACAACTTCACAGATACAGGTGATGATAACTTAGGTTTCGGTGCATCTGTTGGTGAAGGCGCAAGAGACAGCAACATTCAGACCAATTCAGAAATCTGGATGTTTAATAACTTCCTTCGTGAAGGTCACGGCGGTCTGGCAGCAGGTTCACACACAGGAAACGGTATTCAGGACGTATTATTTGAAGATACCGTCATGAACCACATTGATATGGCATTCCGTTTCAAATCTGCACCGACGAACGGTGGTTTTATTGCCAACATTACAATGCGTGACTGCGCAGTTGCAGATACAAATCAGGCATGGGTACTCACAACAAGCTACAGTGACCCGAACAGTGCATCTACAACAGAATTTGCAGAAATCGGAAAATTCTACAACTTTGCATCGTACAATGTGTCCGTATACGGCGTACAGTATAATACCGTACAGGTACTTGCAGATGTTGATCCGGTCAGCAATCCACAGAAACCATGGCATACACACAGCCACTTATACTTCCAGGATATTACCTTTGGTAATGTCGGAACAAATGGCGGCTTTAAGAATAAGAACGGCTGGGAATCATTAATCGGCTGTGAAAATTCAGTATTCTATAACTTTAAGACCGTATCTTATGCAAAGAAGGCAGTAGATAAAAAGACGGATAAGACATGGAATAATATGCAGTATTGCAAAGACATTGTATTCCAGGGCACAACATGGGATTCAGTCAACAACTGCACCGATAAGATGCAGAACATGATGTCAGGTATTACAGTAAAGGATTCAACCGTAAAAGCAGAAACTGTTCCTGTTGTTACAGTGCCGGATTCAGGTTCTACAGGTGAAGAAACAATCGTAAAGGCAACATGGGATGCAGCGGCAATCGCAGCAGCAACAACAACTGCCAATGGACTGACAGCACATGCAGACGCCAATGATGCAAACGGCGGCTGGAAGACAGCGACAGTAGCAGAAGCAGATACAACAGGTGAAGGTGCTGTATGGCCGGTCGGAACAGAATACGTTGTATCCGGTAAGATGAAGGCAATGGATTCAGACGGTACAACACAGTCTAAGGGAACCATTCCGGTATCTGGAAGCTTCCTTACATATGAAGCAGCAGAAGACGGCGTATTAAGCATTGACCAGAAGACACTTGCAACTAAGAGATTTTATGTAGTGGATTCAGATGGTAAAGTTGTTGTAGACTATCAGAATACCAATGCAAAGGATACAGCAGCAAAATATGAAACATTAACTGCACAGGTACAGGCTGGAAAGACCTATTACATTTATGCAAACGGCGCAACAGCAAATATTTTAAAGATTACATTTGCTACAAAGACAGCCGGTACAGCAGCGCAGACAGCAGTACAGGCACAGACCGCCAAGGCTTCTGACGGACGTCAGGTAAAGCTTTCATGGAATGCGGTTGAGAATGGAGCAGAAGAAGTATTCTACGGTGTAGATACTTATGTAGATGGTGAAAAGGTTGATATTACAGATGGTATTACAGGAACAGAAACCATTATGGACAGATTATCATCCGGTGTAACTTATACATTTAAAGTATATGTAAGTGAAAAAGGTGACAATGCAAACAGCATGAGTGTTACAGGACAGAATAAAACATTACTCGGCGAAGTAACTGTTACTGTAGACGGTGAAAAAGATACAGCAGATATTGAAGCACCGGAAAATGTGACATCAGAACTTGCAAGTGCAGTTTATACACATGCACAGGGAACATGGACAGCAATCAGTTCAAGTGATGCAAGAATCAGAGGTTATAAGATTTACGCAAACGGAAAGCTTGTCAATACAGTTTATAACTATCAGATTCCGAAATTTGCAACGGCAGAAACCGTATCAAAGCAGATTGGCAGACTGACACCGGGTACAGAAAATACCGTTGAAATCGTTGCATTTACAGATGCAGGGGTTGAATACAAGTACCCACAGGCACAGATTACAACACTTGGCAGCTATGATTACAAAGCACCGGTATTTGCAGAAAATGCAAAAGTAACGGCAGAAGTAAAGGATAACGATGTTGTTCTTACATGGACAGCAGCAACAGATGACACCGCAGTCGGCGGATACCGTGTATATGTTGACGGAACACCGGTTGTACCGGAAGGTAAGGACTTCAATCCGGTAAACGGCGATTATACAACGGCTGAAACAACTTATACAGTAACAGGTCTTGATTTAACAAAAGACCATACATTTACAATTCAGGCAGGCGATACATGGTGGAAAGCCGCACAGACTATGGGAACATATGATAAGATGGCAGGCTTTAACTGGACCGTAGAGGGCATCAGCACAACACTGAGTGCCAGATATGAGTCGGATTCTGCTGTAACAGATGCTTCCGGTGCAAATATAGCGGTTGCAGTAAAGGCAGATGCAGGTGTAATTCCATCAGGAAGCCAGCTGAAAGTAACAGCATTGGGAGAAGGAAATGCATATGATGCAGTAAAGAAATCTTTTGACAATAAGAAGTTCTCACTGCTGGATATCAGACTGCTGGATACAGAAGGAAATGTCATTCAGCCGGATGGAACAGTTACAGTTACGATTTCAGTTCCAAATGGTTATGACTCTGCAAAAACAAAAGTATTCTATGTTGCAGAGGATGGAAGCATGGAAGATGTAAATGCAGTTTATGCAGATGGTAAAATGACATTTACAGTGGCTCATTTTAGCAATTATGTAATTGTGGATGAAACAGTAGTCAAGGATAATGACAATTCAAACACTGGTGATGACAACCAGAATAATGGTGGACAGAATAACGGAAACCAGAATGGTGGCAATCAGAACAACGGTGGACAGAATAACGGAAACCAGAATGGTGGCAATCAGAACAACGGTGGACAGAATAACGGAAACCAGAGCGGTGATAACCAGAATAATGGTGGACAGAATAACGCAGACCAGAACAGCAATAATCAGAATAACAGCCAGAATGGCGGAGCAGTATCAGATCATACAGATACAGGCGTAAAGACAGGAGATTCTTTTGCAATGTGGTTCTATGTAATTCTGATGGCAGCTGCAGCAGGTTTTGCAGGATGCCTTGTTATGAAGAAAAAGAAACTTGAAAAATAAAGAGCAGAAAATTGTATAATTAAAAGGCAGGGACACCGCATAGCTTGTGTTCCTGCCTTTTGCTGTATGATGTTAAAACTTATAGCTGTGGGCTTTGCCCCGACAGCATTATAAAGCGGTTGTATAAATAGCAACCATGTCTTCAACAGACAGGTGTTTTACTTTTCCGGCATTGTGGTGGGTGGAAATGTCACATTTTTCAGCCATAGTGCGAATCTGCTCCGGTGTTGGGGTAACGCCGAGTTCGGATAATGAAACCGGCATATTGATGGAGTGATAAAAGTCTTCCATGGCTTCTATGCCCTTCAAAGCGGTTTCTGTATCATCTGCACCGGCGGTTACGCCTAAGACATGTGTGGCAAACTGCGCAAAGCGGGCAGGACGGGCATCCAGTACAAATCTTGCCCAGCTGCCCCACAAAGCGGCGAGTCCGGCACCGTGTGCCACGTCAAACAGACCGCCGACTTCATGCTCCATTTTATGGGTTGCCCAGTCACCGCCGTCCGTGCCGCAGCCGGTCAGTCCGTTGTGGGAAAGACTGCCGGCCCACATGACTTCTGCACGCGCATCATAATTATCAGGTTCGTCTTTTAAAATCTTTGCATTTTTCATAACGGTGCGCATTAAAGATTCACTGATACCGTCTGTCAGTTCCATATTGTCACACTGGTTTAAATAGCGTTCCATGGTGTGCATTAAAATGTCAACACAGCCACTTGCCGTCTGATATGGCGGGAGTGTCATGGTCAGCTCCGGATTCATAACGGCAAAGCGGGCACGGCTGAAATTACTGCTGTAGCCGCGTTTAATCTGACCGTCTTCTTTGGTGATAACAGAAGAACCGCTCATTTCACTTCCGGCAGCAGCAATGGTAAGCACTGCGCCGATTGGAAGACAGCCTTCTGCCTGACGTTTAAAATCATAAAAATCCCAGACATCGCCGCCGTTGTAGACACCGTAACCGATGGCTTTCGCAGAGTCAATGACACTGCCGCCGCCGACAGCAAGAATAAAATCTACATTTTCTTTTTTACAGAGTTCAATACCTTCATAAACAAGGGAAAGGCGCGGATTTGGAACAACGCCGCCCAGTTCTACGTAAGAAACCGCTGCTTCGTCAAGGGACGTCTTAATGCGGTCGAGCAGACCGGAGCGGACAACACTGCCGCTTCCGTAGTGAATTAAAACCTTTTTGCAGTGCTGTTCTTTAACCAGCGCACCGGTCTGATTTTCAGTGCCTTTGCCGAAAACAACCTTTGTCGGTGTATAATAAGTAAAATTTTCCATAGATAACTGCCTCCAAATATTTTAAAATAAGTATGTATTTATAAAAAATACATGACAGATGAGAATGATTTCAGTATTATTATAGAGAAAGATTTTTTAAATTTCAAGAATGGAGCAATGTGAAGCACCCTTAAATTTAAGGCGCTTCACATGGCATTTTGTGCTGCGGGCATCACAAAATGCTTTTATCGCAGAACTGAATAAATTCAGATGAGAAATCGCCCGTGCGAATTGCTCATCGCTGGATTGCGATAAAAGGGCGCAAGAAAAGGAGAAGAATATGACAACAATTCAGACGATTGCTGCAACGACGGAATGTAATGATGTAATTCCTGAGCAGATGAATACAGAACTGACAATTTTAAGCGGCAAGTTTGCCGGTACGTGCTATGCAAAGGAAGGGTACCAGACGATTCGTACCCAGCCGGTGGAACGTGCGGTAAAGAGAGCAGAAGGCACGGCGGAACGCGGACATCATTCGGTATTCCAGCACTGCATGGTGACAATGGAAATCCAATGTCCGAAAATCATTGCCATGTTGTTAAATTCTATCGGTGTATCCAATACATCAGAAAAAAGTGCAAGATACACCAAAATGCAGCCGCAGACCGAAAAAGAACGGGAGTTCTATGAAAAGTGGCATACACTGGTATTAGAACGGATTTGTGAGGTGTATCCGGGAAAATTTGATGAAAAGGAAGTGGACAAGCTTGCCTATGAAAATGCAAGATATATGATTTCTGTTTTTTGTCCGACTGCAATGGTCTATTCCCTGCCGTTCCGTAACATTTTCTATGTGCTGGACTGGACAGAGCAGATGAAGAAAAATCTGGAGAAATTATCCGGCGGCTTTAATAAAAGACTGCATGACGAACTGGAATCCTTAGAGGAGCAGTTACTTTTAGTTGTCGGCGGAAAACAGAATTTCCATGACAATAAAAATGAAGCCTTCCGCTTTATGCCGGTACAGGCTTACGGGGAGGACGATAACGACAACCGTGAATATTTTGGTGATGTCTATACGGCAAAATTCCTTGCTTCCTTTGCACAGGTAGCACAGGAACAGCGCCACAGAACCCTGCGCGTAAAAATTCATTTCAGCGGGGACGATGCAGAAGAATATGGTTTTTACGTACCGGAAATTCTTCGGGGAACACCGTTAGAGGAACAGTGGCTTTCGGATATGCGAAGCATTAAGGAAATATATCCGCAGGGAACACTTGTATCCGTTACGGAACAGGGCTTGTTTGAAGATTTTGTATTAAAAAGCAAAGAGAGAATGTGCGGCAGGGCGCAGCTTGAAATTATGCGCATTACAGAACAGCTCACACAGAAATTTGGTAAGAATGCAGATAATCTGTCCACTGCCAATAAGAAACGTTTAAAAGACATCACAGAAAGCGGGAAACCATGCGCCCGCTGTGGATTTGCGGACTTTACCTGTACGGAAGGCTGTAAATGGGGCAAAAACGGCGCTTTAACACGCACAATTTAGGAATACAAAAATATAGAATAGAAAGCTGTCAGATACAGAAATGTAAAACATTTTCTCTGACAGCTTTTTTGTATATTTTTTTAAGAATCCGCCATACTGAAATTGTGATGTTAAAATGGAGGAGCTTTATGAAAAGAAAATTTGGTATGGCGGATAAGCTTGGGTATATGTTTGGCGATTTTGGCAATGACTTTGCATTTATATTATCGTCTATGTTTTTGTTAAAATTTTATACGGACGTGATGGGGGTATCGGCGGCAGTCGTTGGTACGATGATGATGGCAGCGCGGCTGCTTGATGCGTTCACGGATGTGACGATGGGGCAGATTGCGGATAGAAGCCGCGGAAATAAAAAAGGCAAATTTGCACCGTGGTTATTGAGAATGTGCGGACCGGTGGCAGTATCTTCATTTTTAATGTATGCTTCGTGGTTTGCAGAAATGCCGATGACATTTAAGATTATCTGGATGTTTTTTACGTATCTGCTCTGGGGCAGTGTGTTTTATACGGCAATTAATATTCCATATGGTTCGATGGCATCGGCAATTTCGGCAGAGCCAAAAGACAGAACGGCGCTATCGAACTGGAGGACAATCGGCGCTACGCTTGCGGCAACGGTTATTGGTGTTGTACTGCCGTTAGTGGTTTATTACACCGATGAAAACGGGAACGCCGTGCTTTCCGGTACGCGTATGAGCATTGCAGCATTCTGGTGTTCTGTAGGTTCAGTTATCTGTTATTTGTTGTGTTATTTTATGGTAACGGAGCGCGTAAAAGCAGAAACAACAAAACAGAAATTCTCATTTATGGGGCTGATTGGCAGTCTGATTCAGAATCGTGCGCTCATCGGAATTGTGGTAAGTGCATTGCTGTTACTGCTTTCCCAGTTGTCGTTATCCAACATGGGTGCATACATTTATCCAAATTATTTCGGTGATGTCAAAGGGCTTTCGCTGGCTTCACTGATCGGAACGGCGGTTACGCTGGTGTTGTCAGCCTTTACGGTGCGGCTGGCGGAGCGGGTCGGGAAAAGGGAAATGTCGGCGGCCGGATCGCTTATCGGTGCGGCGGCATTGATAGCGGTATATTTTGTGCATACAAAAAATGTGTATGTGTGGCTTATTTTTTACGGCATTTCCTATATCGGACTGGCAATGTTTAATCTGGTGTGCTGGGCGATGATTACAGATGTCATTGACGATACACAGGTGCGTACCGGACAGCGCCCGGACGGAACAATTTATGCGGTGTACTCCTTTGCAAGAAAGTTGGGACAGGCGGCATCATCAGGGCTTGTCGGTGTTTTGCTGTCAGTGATTGGCTATAATACGGCAACGGCATATGACGAAAAGGTTGTAAACGGCATTTATACGATTACGTGTATTGTACCGGCAGCAGGATTTGTTTTACTTGCACTGTCCTTATGGTTTTTATATCCGCTTGGAAAGACTAAGGTGGAAGAGAATGCACGAATTTTAAAAGAACGAAGAGACAGAAGCGGAATGTAAGGGACTGGCAGTCCATTGTTTTGGTATAAAAACAGGAATAATTGCTGATATTATTTACTTTTACACGGTAATGTGGTATAATCAGAATTACTTAAATAGTGTGACCGGATTAAAATTGAAAATTAAAATACGAAAGGTAGGAGAAGGTTATGGAAAGAGTACACAAGGCGAATCTGCTGGTGATTCTGGCATGTGTTTTAGCATTGTCAGTAACAACGATTATGTCTTATGGAATGTCGGCAAAGTCTATTAAGGGCTGTGGTGTGTTGGTAGCAACGCTGGTCATTGTAGCTGTTGCGAATTTTTTGAAAATCAGCGATTTTGCCAAAGCTTGGTCATTGTTTTATGCCCGTCTTATGCAGTATTAATTTATTCAGGCTTGGTGAATGGTAATAGAATTGCATTTCTGGCAAATTTTATCACATTAAGTATGGCAGCGCGGTATTTTGATAAGAAAATTATCAAGTATTATGCGATTCCGTTTACGGCGACATGTGTTGCCTGTCTGTTTATTAATGTTAAGATTATCGATCAGGCATTTGTTGGTGCAATTTCAAAAATTTGTTTATTTGCAGCAAGTGCAGTGCTTTTATATCTTGGGACAAAATTTGGGGAGAAAAAGACAAGGCAGGCAGAAGAGGCACTCTGCCAGGTGCAGGAAAATACAGCAGTTGCCAACCGGATTGCTTTTAATCTGAACAGGGAAATTGTTGAATGTGGCACACAGGTAGAAGAAGTGACTTCCCATGCACAGTCTGTCAAGACATCCGCAGAACAGATGGAGCAGGTTGTGGATGAATCCAGCCGTGCGATTCAGACGGTTAGTGAGAAACTCAATACAGCCAAAGAACAGATTGATAAAAATTATGACTATGCACAGCAGCTGGAGCAGAGCTTTGCAGAAGTGACACAGGCAGTAAATGACGGTAATAAAGAAGCAAAGACGGTTCAGAAATCGATGCTTGAAATGTCTGAAACGGTCGGTCAGGCAAGTGATGCCACTGCAGGGTTGTTAGAACAGATGAATACGATTACAGGCATTTTAAATGATATTAATGCGATTGCGGGACAGACAAATCTCCTCTCCTTAAATGCTTCAATCGAAGCCGCAAGAGCCGGTGAACATGGAAAAGGATTTGCGGTGGTTGCAGACCAGATCCGTGTTCTTTCAGAAGACAGCAGAAAATCGGCAGACAGTATCAAAGAAATTATTCTGACACTGACAGAAACCGTCAATGGTGTGGTAGACAAGATTTCAGCAGGTGCTGATGCGGCAAAGAACAGTTCCGTACAGATTGAAGATTTAATCGGTAAGCTCGATACGGTTAACAACTCCGCAGAATCCGCAACAGTGGTTGTCAAAGAAGAATACGATGTTATCGGTGAGGTCAAAAGACAGTTTGACGATATTCAGGAAGAACTGGATACCGTAGCTGCAACTTCAGAAGAAAATGCCTCAATGGTTGCGGAAATCGGCAATAATATTGTCAATCAGACGGATTATGTCATGAAGCTTTCCGGTTCAATTGACAGTTTAAAGGAGTCTTCTAAGAAGCTGGAAGAACATTTTAATGAATAAAAATACAGATTGGATATATAATCCGGTGTAAAAACAGAACCGGTAAATTGTTTTGTACAGACATAAATTGTTCTGTACAGATAAAAGCCGCAGGGGCGTGTGCTTTTCGGAGCATGAACCGCTGCGGCTGTTTGTGTTTTATTGCTTTAATCGTATAGTTATGGTATATTATGGGAAAATGTTGTTGTTTATTTATCAGACATAGTGAATAAAGATAAGTTAAAAGGGAATAACAAAAATGGGAGAGATATTATTGTTTATAATAATACTAGCTGTGGTGTATGGATTAATTAAAATAATTATTCCACAGTTGGCATTTATGGTTGTATTAATTTTAATTGGTTTGATAGCCACAAAAATAGAACGAGATATAGTTCAAAAAAAGTTAAAAAAAGAGGAAGATAGATATTATAATAGTAAAGAGTTTAATGATATAAAAGCAAAAACAAAAAAATATATAGACGATTGTAATATTTTAAGCACATATATATCAAGTTTGAAAAATGTACATATTGGAACAAAGCAAAATTACAATGGTAGTGCTACTTATTATGATAATAGTGTATATAATTATTCTAGACCTGAATATAAAAATCATTCCAATGAACAGTATGTCTATAATTGTTCAAAGACAATATGTGATAATGCCAGAATGCAGCCATTTAAATATATTTGTAAATATTTTGAGATAAAACCGACAGAAGAAAATTTAATGAAATTTGAAGAACTTCTTAATAATTTGGAAACAGCTCAGGAAGGTAGTGAAAAACTTAAAAGAGAAAAACGCAGAATATTAAGTAATATTGATGATGATATTCCGAAAATAATAAGAAAATATGGCTATGAATATTTTCAACATGAATTAGGTTTTAGAGTTCCTGAGTTTAAAGAAATGGAATATCCTATGTACAGTTTCCAATATGTTAGTTCAGGTGGATATGCTTCTACAAGATGTGATATAGTTATGAATATAAATAATTTGAATGAATTTATTCATTATCTATCTGAAAAAATTGAATTTAATAAAAGTATTAAAGGACAAAGAGCATTAATGACAAGTTCATTAAGAAGAACTATTTTACAAAGAGATAATTATACTTGTAAAATATGTGGAAATTCAATAAAAAATGAACCTAATCTTTTATTAGAAGTAGACCATATTATTCCATTATCTAAAGGTGGAATAACAAAAGAAGATAATTTACAGACTTTATGTTGGAGATGTAATCGTTCAAAATCAAACAAAATAATATAATATTATTTAATGAGTAATAAAGAACCACCAGTTGTCCTGGTGGTTCTTTATATTATAAAAGATAAACAAGAATAGATACAATCGTACTTGTCAGTCCGACCAGTGCTTCATAAGGAATCAGCTTCATGCGGTCTTTAATCGCCATATTGACAGAGCCGCCGGTTGCGTGGAAGAATGAGCCGTGCGGCAGGGAGTCGATGACGGTTGCACCGCTGTGAATCATCGCACCGGCATCAATCGCAGGAACACCGTGTGCAAGGAGGGTCTGTGAAAATGTTTGCGAAGCGATAGTTGCACCGGCAGTTGTGGAAGCGGTTGCGCCTGCCCTTTAAATAACGGAAACCGGAGCCAGTACGAATGCCGGAAGATTTCCCATTTCAAGCAGTGCAATCATATCATACTGCAGATGTGAAGCCTTGATAATTCCTGCGAGTGTACCCGTACCGATTAATAAAATGGATACGCCGAGCACCTTGCTTAATCCGAATTCAGAATAAGCAACAACGGATTTTATCTGACCGGTGGCAAGCATGCAGGCAACGCCGCCCACAGGAAGCGCAATCAGCGGGTCAATGGAAATACCGCAGAGCGGGCGCAGTGCCAGTAAAACGATAACCACAACCGGTCCTGCCAGTGCGGCGATAAAAGAAGGAAGCTTCTTATCTTCTGCCTGTTCCATATCAGAAGAAGAAATCTGCTCCCCGCCCTGTTTTTTGGATAAAAGCGAAGCCAGTACAATCGTTACACAGACTGCGGCAAGGGCAGGAATGATATTGCGTACCATTAAAGCCGTTAAATCAGTCTGGAAGGCTTCTGCAGTGGCAATGGTATTCGGGTTCGGGGAAATGATATTTCCGGCTTTGCCGCCGCCAATCATAGCAAGTAAGATGGCAGGCTTGTTATATCCGGCTTTCATGCCGATCGCCATGGCAATCGGTGCAACCGTAATAACGGAAATATCTACAAATACACCGACAGCACAGATAATCATGGTTGCCACGGCGATTGAAATAATCGCAAATCTGTCACCGAGTTTTTTCACAATAACATCGGCAATTTTTTCGGCAGAGCCTGTTTTAATCAGCGCACCGGCAAGAATACCCGATGTCAGAATCCGTAAAACGGAAGACATCATACCCTGTGCGCCGCTAATCATCGTATTAACAGTACCGGTCAGTCCGCCGCCGCCGATGAATCCGCCGATTAACGCACCGAGAATAAGACTATATGCAGGGTGGACTTTCTTAATAATTAAAATAATTGCAATCACGAGCCCAATCAAAGCTCCAAAAGTTGTAAATTCCATAATATACTCCAATCTAATGTTCTATAATGATGAAAATGTCCGTATTGTGCGGAATACCTGCTCTGCGGTGTCCGCCATATTCTGACGGGCGTTGGCAGGATTCATGGCATCTTCTAAAGAAACAACACTTCTTAAAATCGGGAAGAAGGCGTCAATGCCTTCACGGTTGCAGGCAGTGGCATCTTTTGTGACACAGCCTGAGAACGCAAGTACCGGTTTGTCAAACTGCTTGGCAATCTTTGCGACACCAATCGGGGCTTTTCCCATAACCGTCTGACCGTCTAACCGGCCTTCGCCGGTTACGACAATATCTGCATCTTTGATATAATCACTTAACCGGGTTTCTTCAAGGACAATCTTAATCCCGGATTCGAGTGTGCCGTTTAAAAAGGTCATAAAGGCAAATCCGAGTCCGCCTGCGGCGCCGCTTCCTGCCGCTTTCGGATTGGCGTGCGGATAAAGCTCCCGTGCCAGTGCGGCATAGTAAGCCAGCCATTTATCCATTTGCAGAATCATGGTCGGCGTAGCGCCTTTCTGCGGACCGAAAATAGCACTGCAACCCTGTTCACCGCACAGAGTATTGGTTACATCACAGGCAATGCGGAACGTACAGTCTTTTAACTCCGGCAGGACATTGTCGGTGGTAATTTTATCAAGGACTTCAAGTCCCATAGCACCGAAAGGAACCGGATTGCCGTTTTTGTCAAGCAGTCCGAAACCGAGTGCCTGTAACATACCGGCACCGCCGTCATTGGTGGCACTGCCGCCGATACCCACAATAAAGTGGCGGCAGCCTTTTGTAATCGCATCGCGGATG
>OBZQ01000336.1_pt1 | contig 40685 bp, 35 predicted proteins | sample 1495531 | NCBI WGS metagenome assembly OBZQ01 (sample SAMEA2580237, study PRJEB22360) | human gut metagenome | biome: human gut; feature: human-associated habitat; material: faeces | place: Denmark | collected 2008/2010
CTTCATAAAAAATGCACTCCAAAAGTTTTGTGTCCAACTTTTGGGGTGCACTTCATTTTATCACAGGACGTTTTTTATATTCACTAAATAAATTTGGTTCAGTAGGGATATTTAAATTCAGCGAATTACGGGCTATGATTGCTCAAATTTATACTTCAATCCATATTCTTCCAGTTTGCTGTACAGTGTTGTACGTCCTATTCCGAGCAGTTCAGCGGCAACCTTGCGGTCCCCGTTTGCCTGCTTTAATGCACGTAAAATCCGTTCCTTATCCTCTGTGTCATTGCGCAGGGCGAAGCTGACGGGAGAAGTCGGTTTCGTCACGGCAAGTTCCAGATGCCCTTTCGTGACAAGTCCCGTCTGAGTTTGCAACACCGCACCTATGATTTTCTGCCGAAGCTCACGGACATTTCCCGGCCAAGCATGGGTCAGCAATGTCTTCCGAGCTTCCCCATCAAATCCGAGAACATTGCATTCCAGTTCATTGTTCGCAATCTCACGGAAGAACTCCGCCAGCGGCATGATGTCCTCTTGACAGTCACGCAATGGCGGAACTGTTATCTCGAAGTCGTGCAGGCGGTAGAGCAAATCTTCCCTGAAACGCTTTTCACTGACGGCTTTCAGCAAGTCCTCGTTGGTTGCCGCCACTATCCGCACGTTTGCGATTTTGTCTTCTTTTGCACCGATGGAGCGGTAACGCCGTTCTTGTATGGCACGGAGCAACATCTGTTGTGTTTCCAACGAGAGGTTGCCAACCTCGTCAAGAAAGAGCGTGCCGCCGTTGGCTTCTTCAAAGTAGCCAGTCTTGTCGCTGTCCGCTCCCGTGAAAGCCCCTTTCTTATGACCGAAGAAGGCGGATTGAGCCAGTGTCGGGGACAACGAGCCGCAATCCACCGGAACAAAAGGTTTGTCCGCCACTTTGCTTTGGGCGTGGATGTATTGTGCGATATGCTCCTTTCCCGTGCCGTTCTCGCCCAGTATCAATACGCTCAACCGGGTGGGAGCGACAAGGCGGACACGCCTCTTGACTTCCTGATACGCTTTGCCCTGACGTGTGAATATTGGAACTTGGGAATGTTTCTTCTTTTCCTGTACCTTACACAGAGAACAAATGAGAGGCACGAGTTTGTCCTCTATCAGCCGTTTGGGTATATAGTCGGAAGAACCGAGCTTCATACTCTCCACAGCCGTATGCACTTCGGCATAATCGGTCATGACGATAAATATCTGCATCTTTCTTTCCTTGCGCATCCAGCGCAGCAGGTCGATGCTCTCGCCGTCAGGCAGACGCAGGTCGGCAAGCACGATGGCATCATCTTCCGCTTTTGCCAGCAGTTTTTTGGCGGTTGAAATGCGGTAAGCCTGCGTGGTATCAAAACCTCCCTTTTTGAGCAAGTTGCAGACATAATCATTATAGACGGGATTATCCTCAATCACATACACTTTCATCTGCCGTCCTCCGTCTTTTCCTTTTTCGCCAGTTCTATAATCATGTCACCCACTTTCAATACAGAGTTCACGGTACGCTTTATCTCATCATGAGGGCATTCCTCATCCCGGTGGAGCAATTCATGCAGTTTCCATAATGGCCTGTCCGCACGGATTACCGCCCATGAACTGCGTAGGCGGTGTACCTGTCCATCCAACGCATTGCGGTCGTTTCTATCTTCGGCATCCCTTATAATCCGCATGTCCTTTTCCGTTTCGGTTATCAACCGTTCCAGCATCGCCGCCTTGTCGCCGTAGGCGAGCAGGGAGGAGAAGTCGGGCAGATTGTCCGTAACACGGTCCTGTTTGACACATTTCTCCGATACCGCCATCAGTTCCGCCATGTCGAAAGGCTTGAACAGACAGGCGGTGAAACCGTGTGCCAACAATTCCTCTTCCGTACAACTGCCGGAGGCGGTTGCCACGATTACGGGAATGGTCTTGGAGTTTCCGATGTCGGACGAGCGCAGCAGTTCCAATACCTCGTAACCGTTTGTTTCCGGCATTTTCAGGTCTGTAATCAGCAAATCATAATTATGTGTGCGTATCGCCTCCATCAAGTCGCCCGTGTTGTCGCACGCATCACAATGGATGCCGCAGTGGGCGTACATATCCCTTACCATCGAAAGAAGAATGTCGTTGTCATCTAATACCAAGACGGAGAATGACCGTTCAAAACGGCTTTCCGGCTTGTCCTTTTCCTCCTTTGTAACACTATCCGCCGTATTCATGGGTATTTCCACGGTGAAGTGGCTGCCACTGCCTTTCTCGCTTTCTAATCGGATTGTACCGCCCAACATATCCACGATGCGTTTCACAATAGACAATCCCAGCCCGAAACCGTCCTGTGTGGCGGCATTGGAGAGCCGTTCAAACTCCCCGAACACCCGTTGCCGTTCTTCCTCGCTCATGCCACTGCCCGTGTCCTCCACGATAAGGGTAAGCGTCTTTCCGTCATAACCGGAACGGAAAGAAACGCTTCCGGATTGTGTGTACTTTATGGCATTGGAAAGCAAGTTGTCGCTTATCTGCATGATGCGCTCCTTGTCACCCATGAGAATGACATCCGCACTGTTCTCCACAGTGAGCTTCAAATCCTTGCCTTCCGCCATAGGTCGGAATTCCGCTTCCAGCGTGTCTGTCACACTTTGCAATCGGAAAGGGGCAATATTCATCCTTTCTTTTCCGCTCTCCAACCGGAAGAAACTCAACAGAGAACTGAGCATGGCAATCATCCTTTTGGAGGCTTGCAGGATACTTTCCGCGTGTCGTTGTGTTTCTGCTGTGCCTTGGTTCCGTATCAGTTCCGTATAGCCGTGTATGGCGGTCAGCGGTGTGCGCAGCTCATGGGTGATGGTGTGCATGATTTTCTGACGGTCGGAGATGAGTTTACCGTTCCGACAGTCGGATTCCTCCAGTTGCCCTATCAGTTCCGAGGTTTCTTTCTTGTATCGGCTGATACGTTTGGCGTTCAGGTGGATGATGACATAGGATATTACCAGCAGAAGAAGGACGAATCCTGTCAGCCCTCCGATTTGCAGGAAAGACCGCTCACGCATGGCGGTTATCTCTGCTTCCCTCCGTTGTAAATCTGTCTGTACCTTTTCGTCCACATGGTGGATTAGGCTTTGAAGTTGGCGATTCAGTTCGGCGTTCCGTGTGGCAAGGCTGTCGGCGTACTCCGACAAACGCTGGCTCTGCGCTTTCTGCCTCGCTATCACGTCACGATTCAGTGTGTAGAGCATAGTGGTTGTGGCAGTCGGTTCCGGCTTTTCTTTCTTGCCGAACAGCCCGAACAAGCCCTTTCGCTTCGCCTTTTTCGGCTCCTCCTGCGTGCTTTTCCATGCGATGACTGGGACACGTTCGGCTATCCGTTCATTGATAGCCTTCTGCTCGTCAAGCACCTGCATTATCTGCCGCAAATGCTGTTCCTTGGTTTCCAACAGGTGGCGCACACTGTCAATACGCTCCGCCGGGTAAGATTGTTTGAAACGATACAACATACTGTCCACCTCCATTCGCTTGCGATGATAGGTCTGCACATCTTCGTCTTCCCATTCCAAGACAGTTTCACCCAAAAGGGAAAGTTCTATTGTCCGGGCATAGGTATGATGTACCTCCTGACGGAAAGCGTTTATACGCCGGTTCTCCGTTTCCAACGCTTCAAGTTCATGCCATTCTTGAAGCCACAGGTACATGAAACCTCCTGTCAGCAAGCCCATTAACATATAACCTGTGGCAATCAACGAGCGGAAATGCCTTGTGCTTGCTGCATGTCGTTTCATATTCAGAAATAGATTTTATAACTGATATTCGGCAGAATATTGGCTTCACGCTCCGCTTCGACCGTGTTGTCGATGAAATTGTAGCGGTGGCCGTAGTAGTCCTTGTAACCCGTGACGTTTATCAGTTTCGCTGCGAACTCGTGGGATACTTTCCGGCAATTGAGTCTGTAGCTTACGGTCAGGTGTGCCAATACCATAGGGTTGAACTGGCATGAATAGGGATTGCTTTCATCGTAAACGGCATCTTGTTGCAACACGGAGTTTTCTGTGTCTATGGGAGAATAGCGGTCGCCTTCCTGCATGGTAATTTTCCCGCTCAAACCCAATATGTTTTGTCGGTTACGACCGAGCATCCATTCTTTTCCGGCAAGAAGATTGACCGTGAAATGGCGGTTGTAACGGGAGTTGAACCATTTACCATTGCCGGCGGTGCGGTATTTTGAATCGTACAGCGAGGCTGTCGCCATGTAATAGAACCCCTGCGACATATACCGTTCAAGCGTAATGTCCACGCCGTAGTTCATGGCATTACCCTCGTTCTCCAGCCGGTCGGATATGAACCAGTCCTCGTTACCTTGCAGGTTAATCATCGAGAACGTGCTTCCGGGAATCACCGGTACATCGTAGAGCCATTGGAAATAAGGCTCTATGCGTAGGTGCATGTTCTCGTTTATGGACAAATCATAACCGAGTGACACGTGGTGCGCCTTGGTGAAATCAAGGTCTTTATTGACCATCCTTCCATTGACGTCTTTGGTGAAATAGTAGTTCAGCATTTCTAGACGGCTGTGCATACCGTAGGCGATGGAGAACGATTGGTGGGGAGCGAACTTCCATTTCATGCTGAGCCGTGGCTCGATGGTATAATGGTCGTTGAGCGTGAACCACTGTCCGGCGACACCGATGTTCATCTCCATTCTATCGCCGAAATGAAACATGGATTCCGTATAAGCGTTCACAAGCGAGCTGAAACCGGATTCATCGGCAATACTGACCAAATCGCCCACATTTCCGGACGCATCGGAAAACGCAAGGTCATATTGAAGTCCCGTCCAACGGAAGCCCGTGCGGTTGGTATGCATACGGCTGAAACGCTTCTGAAAATAGCTTGACGCTATGAAGTTCAGGTAAGTGCTGCGGACAACATTCTTGGGAAGCAGTTCGGTGTTGTCCCCGACCAGTTCGGTGTGCATGTCCATACTGTTTGCCGTTGCGGCCAATGTGGACTGGATATATGCCCCATCGCCCACATATATCTTATGCTTGATGCCGGCTGCTCCCATATACTGCTTCACATCCTGATTCTGCCTGTCCTGCTCATACTTCCACTTGCTGCGGTCTGCCTCGGGTGCCGTACCCGAGCGGTCTATCAGTCCGACACCCCACAAAGAGAACGTACCGGCCTTACCGGCAGGAAGAAAAATATTGAACGACAAATCCTGATAGTCCGTCCCGTCAGCATCCTCGGGAAGCATGAACGAGAGAAGCGATAGCGTGGAATAACGGTAGTTGAACAGATAGGAACCGCCGTAGCCTTTCTTGAACGGGCCTTCGGAAGCAGCCTCGATGCCGAGAGTACCCACCTGAAATGCGTGACGGTAATCTGTGCTGCTTCCTCGCCGCATATACATGTCGAAAACGCCCGATAAGGCATTGCTGTACTCCGCAGGAAACGCCCCTGTGAAGAAGTCGGAATTGCCTAATACCTGACTGCTCAATGCCGTAAAGCCTCCGCCTCCAAAGCTTGTGACATCGGCGAAGTGGTTGGGATTGGGTATCTCCACGCCCTCCATGCGCCATTGCAGAAATTTCGGAGCGTTGCCTCGCACCGTGATACCGTTGTTGCCTACATTCTGTGTCACCCCGGCGAAGGATGCGACCAACCGTGCAGGGTCATCCGCTGCACCGGCATAACGCCCTGCTTCCTCTACACTTAGCATACGTCCTCCAAGAGCCATGCCGTTTATCGGCTCCTGCTTGTTGATTCGTGGACGTACGACCACTTCTTCGAGAGCCGTAGGGCTTTCACATATTTCCACTTCAACGGACATTTCCTTGCCGCTGCTTACAAGAAGCTCCTTGATGACCACTGGCTCGTAGCCAACGAAACTTGCCGTGAGGTCGTAGCGTCCCACCGGGACACGGTTCAGAACAAAGTTTCCCAAAGAATCTGTCGTGCAGCCCATTGTACGACCGTTGCCCGAAAGCATGATTGTCACGTATGGAATGGTCTCATTCCTGTCTTTTTCCTTTACCGTTCCCTTGACTGTCTGAAAATTCTGCGCATGAATTGCAGAAAAAGACAAAGCCCCAAGCAACAGCATGATAAGTTTCTTGTACATAATCTTGCAGTTTTTTGCTGCAAAATTATCCCGTTCCACTAAAATGGTAAATACTGAAATATCAGTATTCTATCAATCCAAGTGACAAGGCGCAGCGCACAGCCTCGTGCGAATTGTCAACGTTCAGTTTCTCCAATATGCGTTGGCGATGGGTATCCACTGTATGTACGCTGATGTGCAGCAGCTCTGATATTTCTTTGCTCAATTTTCCTTGTGCAATAAGATTGAGAATCTCTAATTCACGCTTTGTCAATATGGATTTACTTTGTAGATACTTGGTCAATGGCGAAAACACTTCTCCTGTGGCAGTGTTGATGATTTGATAATTGACCATGAACGGCGGCTGCTGGTTGGGGGATATTTCCAGAATACACAATGCCAGCCAGGCATTCCCCATGTGGTCTGTCTCTAAAACCTGCAACGTTTCTGTGACACGTCTGAATCTGTCGCTGACTTTTGCTCTGTATTCGCGCACGACTTTCAAGTTGGCGACATTCCTGGTGCCTTGAAACACATGTCTGAGTGTAGCAATCACATTTTGCAGCACATCATCCAAGTCATCGGGATGTACTTCCGTCTCCCCGCTCCCGAACAGACGCTTATGGTATTCCGATACGTATGCGTGTTCAAGCCTCAAGTTGTCATATATGGTAATGGCTTGGTACTGCATCGCACCGGATTCTGAGAGAATCCTTATGTGTCGCTGCAATAAATTATAATCCGGAGATTCGCTGTCAATTCTCCGGGAAAACAGCAGCCGTTTGTATTCTTTATTCAAGTCTTTGGTCATAAGTAGAACTCAATTTATTAACATCTGCAAAGGTAATACATTTATTCCACTTTGATTAGTTTTAGTTGGTAAACAGGTGTTTATAATCTCATCCTTCGATTGCGTTTTGCCTTCTTCTTCCTTCGCAGTATATCCGCCATTTCCTGATTGGCTTCCGCATCGGCGGTATCGTAAGATGAGCCGTTGCCATTCAGTAATCCCAACGAGCCATTGAAAAACTCACTTTGTGCCGTGCCGGATGGTACGCTTGGTATAACTGCTTCATGTACTTTAGCTGTCATTCCCATACGCTCATTATATCTGTTGCGCTGCAAGGCTGCGTCAATCTTGGTATAGCTGAAACACCTGTCCACTTTAGAACCATTAAAATGGTAGCCGTTCTTGGTGAATACAACGCCTTGCACCTCGTCCGTTTGTCCTTTGCGCTTGAACGCAACCTCCACGCCTTGCCGTTTCAGGTTGGCGACAAGCACGTTCCAGTTGCCGCACCTGCCGACCTCCCTTTTGAGAATGTCGTAAAGCTCGTATTTGGTCTTGTCCGGCTCTTTTAGGCGGTCACGCTTGACGTTCTCTTTGCCATCCGACATATGCAGACCGTATTTCTTGGTAAGCTCCTTGCAAATACGAGTACTGCGCAGCCGCTCGTGCCTGTCCGAAATGGTGTTGCCGTTGTTGTCGATGCGGTTGAAGGCTATATGCACGTGCGGATGTTCCTTGTCGAAGTGACGGGCGATGAAAAACTGTGTGTCCCGGATTCCCATTCTTTCCATATATTCAAGTGCAATACCTGCCATTACACGGTTGGTCAGTCGTGGCTCGTCCTCTTTGGAGAAGCTGAGGGCGATATGTCCGACTGGCTTCGCCACCTTGCCGTTTATCTGAAACTGGATGTTAAAACTCATGGCGATGGTTTCCTTGTTTTCCATGAACAAGCCGTCGTATGTCACCACCTGCGTCCCCTTGCCTTTGTCAAGGATGTAATCCACCACACCCTTGAAGTCGCTTCCCTTTACGATTTTCGCCATCATATCCCTATCTTGTTCAGAAGTTCATGAATCCTTGCTACCGCCACTTTGCAATCCCAACGGGCTTCCGAGAATCCTCCGGCGTTCGCCTTATGCGCAAGCTGGTTGAGATTGTTCGCCATGCCGCAAAGCTGGCGCACATAATCGGAATGCTCTTTCGACAACCGTTCTTGCACATATCCGTTTCGGAAACATTCCCTCATGTACTCGCTTGGCGATACACCTGTCTCGTATGCCTTTGTCAGCAGACGGTAGTAGTCGGCTGTCGCCATCTTTACCGCTATACGATATTTCAATTTCTCGGTCGTTCCCTTTTTGGGGCGACCGCCCTTGTTACGTTCCTTATGTTCCATATTTCAATCTTGTTACTGTTTATACTGAATAGACCAACGGGATGCCGCTCCTGCAATTTCGGGGAGCTGGTTGCAAGTGGTTTCGGGACACCCGAAACACAAACTTGCTACCTCCCAATCTTCAGTGAATGAATTTCGGGCAGCTCCCGTTTATTACTCCGTTGGTTCATAGTCCCAATCCTTTCTTCTTGGGCTTAACGATGGTTCGTGGCGGTGGACTAACGGTTAAATTCTGCCGTTTTCCGCACAGGTAATCGTTCAGGTCTTTGTGTCCGTTGTAGTTGCTGGAAAAGTCGCGGATGCGTCCGGCAAACTCTTTTTCCAGTTCCCAATATGCTTTCCGTCCTGCCACGTCATTGTCGAGCAGGCAGTGGATGCGCCCATACCCGTGCAGAACGTCTATGGCTTTGGAGATATTGGAAACCGAATTGAGAATGACGTAATCCTGCCTGTCAAGGTTGGGCATGGCCGGGCAGTTCTTCATCCGCAAGGTGAGGAATGAAAGGTAGTCCGTCATGCCCTCGAACACGAGGCATTTCTCTCTCGGCTCACCCGCCTGCCGGATATGGCTGATGTCCTTCGGTGCGATGCAGCCCTTGAAGAAACGGTTGCGCACTTCATATCCTCCCGCCACGTTCGGAAACCCGATGGCGAAATAGGGCTTGCCGTTATGAACGAAGTGCAGTTCCTTGCATTCCGTTTGTGCCAATTCGGTGTTTATTTCACGCTCTTGCAAGTAGCGGAGCAATGCAGGGTGCGTGAGTTCGCCCACTTCCAAATGTTGGAAACTCGGTTCGGATGCCTGCCGGTGAAAAGAGAAAGACACGGGACGGACGTGTGGCATTTGCTCCGCTATCTTACCAAGCAGGTAGGGTACATAGTCCGAACAGTAAAGTTCCTGCGCTAATGCGATGATATTGCCGCCTCTGCCCAGTCCGTAATCGAACCACAGATTGTGTTCCACGCTCACCTTGAACGATGCTTCTGTTTCCTGCCGGAACGGGGATTTGTACCAAAGGTTGTTTCCTTGCTGCTTCACGGGCGAGTAGCCCAGACTTTGCAGATAGTCTGCCAGCTTGATTGTTTTTGCTTCTTGAATGTTCATAATGTATATTCCTACGGATTTGATGATGGTTGATAAAGCGATGATTTGATGAATGGGGTGATATTCTTGTTGTATATCAACATGATAGCCTCTCATCATGCTTTCATCAAAACATTCACCGAAAGAGAAAGGATATTGATGGTTTCTTTCTCTTTTCATCAGCAAAATATCTTTGGTGAAAGGTTGATGAGAAAGTAGCAGTCTGTATTCCAATACTTTTATATACTTATTCATCATTTCATCAAAATAATCATAGTGTTTCTAAAAAAGCTCTTGTCACGGTGTAATACCTTCCTGTCCTGCGAAGTGGGGAGTAACGGCATTCACGGTTGTAGTCCACTTGGTAGGTGGTATATGTGAGGGTGTTGTGGGCAGGTGTCAGTTTCCAACACTCCTGCAATACCTTTCTCACTTGGTGCTTCTCCGCCTTGACATACGTGTTTGCCAACAGCGTGAGAATGTCGTTACAGCAAAAAGAGAAAGTGTCGATACCTGTGCTTGCCATGATGTCAAGCATAAGTTCGCACATCTCTATCTCCAACCGGTTACGGTTGCTGCGGATAATCTTCTGCAAGGCATCTGTGTGCAGAAGTGACGGGGCAAACCACATACGGCTCTCTTTCTTGGTGGATAGTTCCCTGTGCTGCAAATGATAGAGGAAAGCAGGTATCTCCGCTTTTAACTTTTGCATGAAGTCGGTATCATCGGACTGCAAACGGTCAATCTTGCGCACCCAATAGCGTGTTTCCCCTGCGTCTATAATGACAGGCAGATACTCGTTATTGGAACACAGCACGAATTTGGCGAAGAAGCCGATTTCGTCACGGTCTTTGCCTTTGGCTTCCACTTTGTAGGAGAGTGTGGTACTGAGGTTCTTCAACCGCTCGCTGTCCTCCCTGCGGTTGAGCAACACCTCATCCACAACGATAAGGAGTTTGCCAGCCCAGTCGGAATTGAACTGGCTGCGGAAGTCCTCGTTGGTGTTAAATGTGACATTGTTCTGAAACAGGGCTTTCAAGAAGTTCAGAAACGTGCTTTTGCCCGTGTTGCGTTCCTCCGATACCAACAGCAGGATAGGCAACTTCTGAATCGGTTGCAGGTATAGCAGTTGCAGATAGTCCATTCCCAACTCGTATTGTTCCCCGAAGATGTGCCGTACCAATGATTGTATGTGCGAGAAGTCTCCCTCCTGCGGTTGATGGTCTATCGGTTCGTACAGGTTCAGGAACTTGTCCACTACCGGACGATAGTTCACATGGTCGGGGACTGTGCAGAAGCCGTCATACTTCGGTACGGTGGCAAGATAATGTTTGCCATAATCCTGCCGGAGTGTCTCGTTGTTCCACACGATGCGTTTCCTCACATAGCCGCCGTTCAGCCGGGGCTGGTTCACTAACTTGTAGAGGGTCGTACCTACCCGTATGAACTCCTCTTTGCTGATATTGCCTTGTTTCATAAGCACTTCATTTTGTTTTAATCAATGCAAAGCTCGGCAATTCAGATAAGACGGATTGACAACTCACGCATGACTCACGTATGATTTTCTTGGATTTGGCACAAATACATACAAATAAAGTCCGAAGAAGTGCCACTCTGACGGGTTCTTCTTCGGACTTGTCGTAATCATACGTATGAATGGCAATACACCTATTCGAATAAATGAGTAAGTAGGTCATCAAATTAAAAATATACAAATTAAGCGGCATGAGGGAAGTTGATTATATACGTCGTTCCAATACCGGCCAAAATCTCACGGGTAGTCTCATGTAGGATATTTCGGTTGCAATAATGATATGGCTGCATCCATTTGCCTTTAAGTACACGCCAGAGCGTTTCCGCGATGTTGAGATGCGGGCAATACGGGGGCAGAAAGAAAAGGTAAAGTCCTCTTTCCTTCCACTTCTCTCTCATTTTCGCGACCTCACCCTTGCGGTGAATGGCTGCATTGTCCAGGACGATGACAGTGGGTTTGGTAATCATGATGGAGAAATCATCAAGGAAAGCGGCGAGCCGTTCCCCGGTGATGGAATCCTCTGTGTCAAAACCGTCATAAAGACAATTAGGGGAGACCATTCCGAAAATGTTCAGCCGGTGTTTCCCTTGGGAGGGGACAAATACGTCCTCACCCTCGAAGTGCCATCCGTAAGGCACATATCCGCTTGTGCAGACATGGCTCTCGTCACCGAAACGCAGGTCTATATATCCTTGTTCCCAAAGCTTTACAAGTTCTTGCAACTGATAGGTCTTTATCTCCACCAGCTGCGGCGAGGGGATACCCCTTGGGCGTTTTCTTATACGCTTATATCTTGCGCCAGTAAGTCTAAAAAACGTCGGAACGTGATGTCGCTCACATGCTTTCCGGACGATTTCTCCCACTCCGCCTTGGCCGTCCTGATGCTGAGCCTGTGCTTCTTTACCGCCTCTTTCACGGCCGCCGTATCGGACAAGTCCATCAAAGGTTTGACACCACGTCCTCCTTTCTCCCTCAAACCGTCCAACCCTTCCTTGCGATACCGCCTCAGCCAATCGTATACTGCCAGTTTCCCATATCCGACAAACTCCGATATGGTGGATATATTCACGTTGTCGGCTTTCATAAGTACCGCCTTGCAACGCATACGGAAACGGTGGCATGAGCCGAAGCGGTATGCCTTTTCGAGTGCGGAACGTTCCTCCGGACTCAATATGATTTTCTTTGTATACTCCATTGTGTTCTTCTATAGTAATATTATAACACTTGGAGTAGTGCAAAAAGTATGCCATTAATTTGAACAGTTACTTAATTATATTGTTGGCAATGGGAATACGCATTGGTTTCATTACTTCATGTCGTCATATCAATGTGTTTTATGCCTGATATTTAGGTGCTTCCATACTGTTCACACCCAGCGAAAAGAAGATGTTTGTTTTCTCTTTTCGCAAGTACAGCCTTTCAAACAGGATTTTACGCACCTGTTCCGCACCGGAACTGTTAATGCGGAAAGCAAGCGCGACTATCATTGGGAAACTGAACACATCGGCATGATAACCGTTCTCTAACCGGACATATTTCTGCACCTCGTGTTCATTTAACACACCGCTTTTATATACCGCTCTGATGGCGGCACGGAGTGCCGGGGCGATTATCCCGAACAGCTCCACCAGTTCCGGCTCGCTCATCCAAATGTAAGCGACATTATCCGGTATGATGATATTGCTGGATTCACTCATTGTTATGATGTTTCTTTCCATGCTCATGACACTGTTATACCGTTAAACGTCTTACTCAGTTTATCGCCGAACATCGTCAGGTCGGTATTCAGCTTCTGCGTGGTAATCTTCGCGTATATCTGGGTCGTGACAATGTTCGTATGTCCCAATACACGGCTCACGCTTTCGATTGGCATTCCTTTGGTCAGAGCCAGCGTTCCGAATGTATGCCTCGCGCAATGGTACGAGATTTGCTTCTCTATACCGCATTCACTGATAACCTTTTTCAACTGCTTGCACATCGTCCAGTAGTTGATTTTCCCGAACACGGACTTGTCTCCCGAACGGTTCTTGTAGCGTTCAATTATCCGCATGGGAATATCAAGCAGTTTCACTTGGAACGGAACATCGGTCTTGTGCCGCTTGCCGATTATCCATTTCTCGCCGTTCACTTCCACGATTTCATCCGTAGTCAGTTCCTTCATGTCCACGAAACTGAGAGCTGTGAAGCAGGCGAAGATGAAAAGGTCACGCACCAGTGTGAGTGTGGGATTTTCAAACTCGTGTGTCATGATGGTCTTTATCTCGTCCTCCGTCAGATACTCCCGTTCCTTCACGTTCGGGCTGATATGGAACTGTGCAAAAGGGTTTCTCGGTATCAGCCCGTTATAATGCGCCCGCATCACCACGCCTTTCAGCCACATGCAGTTGAGCCATATCGTGGCGTTCTTCAACCCCCGTTCGGCAGTGAGATATGCCGCGAACTCCTTGATGAAGTCGGGTGTCAATTCGAGCATCGACATATCCGTGCGCTTGTAGAACGACTTGATGAAAGCCGCCACATAGTTCCTCGCACGCATCATTACCTTGTATGTGCCAATAGTGCGGTCTTTGCCCACACGTTTGAGGAAGTTGGCACAATCCTTGTCAAACGCCCGGATAAGCGTTTCATACTCGCTGCCGATTCCCTGATAGGCGTTGCGCACCATTTCCGCCGTCACGAACGCCTCTCGGTCGGAAAGTTTCTGGTAGTGCTTGATGATTTGTGCCTTGATGTTGTCAAGGGCGAGGTTGATGTCCCGTGCCCCTTGGCTCTTGCCTTTCGCCCTGTTCCCTTTCACGTCCCAAAGTGTCTTCGGGATGTTCTGCTTGCAACTGAACTGCGCCACAGTCCCGTTGATTGTCACTCGTCCCATGATGGGGACAATACCGTTCTTCTCCTTGCTGCCGTTCACGTAGAACAGCACTTTGAATGTACTTCTTGCCATACTCGTCTTTTTTTGATTGCAAAATTAAGTATCAACGAGTTAGACCTTGTAAGCCAAACACAGCCACACGGAGAAAATGTCAGTGCCATGTGTTAAAAATCACATTTCGCCGGGTAATGATTTGAAAACCTAACGGCTTCATAAATCCGCTTTCCTTTGCATTACCCCATTTTTTCGGTTGGCACCGTTTGGCGTCATAAACGCTTTTATACTAAGCCATTCAGTGCATTTCCTCCCTTTTTCTGCGGCTATTCCAGAGATTTTTCGTATATTTGCATCCCGGATTAATATCCGGGATTTTTTTGTGTGCCGAGGTGACATTAGGTACATTATTATTTATCGTATAAACATTATTATCGTATGTATACCGTAATTAAACGTATGGAGATCTCCGCTTCCCATAGCTTGAGATTGTCCTACCCCAGCAAATGTGAGAATCTACATGGTCACAATTGGATGATCACGGTTTATTGCCGCTCCAAGGAATTAAACGCCGATGGCATGGTAGTCGATTTCAGCCATATCAAGAGATCGGTGAAATCCCTGTTGGACCACCAGAACTTGAACGATATCCTGCCTTTCAACCCGACGGCGGAGAACATAGCCTTTTGGGTATACGAGCAGATCCCGTCTTGTTTCAAGGTAGAGGTAAAAGAGTCTGAGGGTAACACGGCGATCTATGAGGAAGATTAACGAGATATTCTACAGCTTGCAAGGCGAAGGGTTCCATACGGGGACTCCCGCCGTATTCGTCCGCTTCTCCGGTTGCAACCTGAGATGTAGCTTCTGCGACACCCGCCACGAGGAGGGCGTAATGATGACGGACGAGGAGATCGTGGAGAAGGTATCTTCCTTTCCCGCACGGATGGTAATCCTGACGGGAGGAGAACCTAGCCTGTGGATCGACAAGGCGCTTATATCCCGCTTACGTGAGGCGGGGAAACAGATCTGTATCGAGACCAACGGCACACGCCCCTTGCCCGACGGCATCGACTGGGTGACTTGCTCGCCCAAGGAGAACGCCCCGGTGGTATTGGAAAGGATCGACGAGATAAAGGTGGTTTATACCGGGCAAGACCTGTCCGCATACGCCGAAATCCCCGCACGGTACCATTTCCTGCAACCCTGCTCCTGCCAAAATACGAAAGAGGTAGTGGATTACATCCTCCGGCATCCCCGGTGGAGACTAAGTCTGCAAACCCATAAACTGATCGATATCCAATAGATAGGATGAGACGGGGGCATGCCCCGTCTCTACTGCTATAGATAACGGACTTCTTTACCTCTCACGGCGTCATTCACCACTCCATCGCCATAGGCCAACTCGCCATTCACGAAAGTCTTCCATACGCCATGGTGGAACGTATAGCCCTCGAAAGGAGACCAGCCGCATTTGTACAAGATATTCTCCTTCGATACCGTCCAAGTCTGCTCCGGATCGATCAATACGATATCGGCGTAGTATCCGGGACGAATGTATCCCCTCCTATCGATACGGAACAGCTCCGCCGGCATATGCGCCATCTTCTCGACCACCTTCTCGTACGTGAAACGGCCTTCCATCGCCAGTTCCAACATCGTGATCAAGGAGTGCTGGATAAGCGGTCCTCCGGAAGCCGCCTTCAAGCAAGAGCCTTGCTTCTCCTCCGGTAGATGCGGGGCATGGTCGGTAGCCACGATATCGATCGTATTGTTATTGACCGCCTCACGCAGCGCCGTGCGATCCTCGATCGTCTTGATAGAAGGATTCCACTTGATACGATTACCGAATTGGGCGTAGTCGCCGTCATGAAACCACAGATGGTGCACGCAGACCTCGCCGGTTATCTTTTTCTCGCTCAAGGGAAGACGGTTGCCGAGCAACGATAATTCCTTCTCCGTGGAGAGATGCAGGATATGCAAACGGGAATCCAAGCGGGTAGCCAGTTCAACCGCCTCGGCCGAGCATTGGTAGCAGGCCTCCTCGCTACGGATCTTGCTATGGAAAGAGATATCCAGATCCTCGCCATGCAGGTTCGTGTAATACTGGATATTACGCCGGATCACCTCCTCTTTCTCCGCATGGATGGCGATCAGCATACCGGCCTCGCCGAAGATACGCTCCAACGAGTCTTTCTTGTCCACCAGCATATTTCCCGTAGACGAGCCGAGGAAGAGTTTCAGTCCCGGCACACGGCTACGATCCAGCCTGCGGATCTCGTCCATATTATCGTTTGTCCCACCGAAGAAGAAGGAGTAATTCGCACGGGAGACCTCGGCGGCACGGTTGAATTTCCATTCCAGATCGGCGATCGTCGTGGTCTGTGGCTTCGTGTTCGGCATGTCCATGAAGGTCGTCACGCCACCGGCCACGGCCGCACGGCTCTCGGTCCCGATATCCCCCTTATGGGTAAGCCCGGGGTCCCGGAAATGCACCTGATCGTCGATAACGCCCGGTATCAACCATTTCCCCGTAGCGTCGATCACTTGGTTCGCCTCGGCACGCACGTTCCCGGGAACCTCCCCCTCGAACACCGCCACGATCTTATCCCCCTCCACCAACACCGAGCCGATAAAAGAACGGCCCTCGTTGATGATTCTCGGATTTTGGATTAATATTTTATTCATCTTTCTTATCCTATTATAAATTGTCAAACTCTGTTTTCATTAGGCATGGCTCGCATGTTTCCTCGGATACTTCCTGAAGAAACTCCACCATTTCAATTGAAGGACGCCAAATAAAGCCTCCCCGAATATCGAAGAGTTCATCTTGGAGACACCCAAGGCACGGTTGATAAAGATGATCGGCACCTCCACGAGCTTGAAGCCGCACTTATAAGCCGTAAACTTCATCTCCACCTGAAAGGCGTATCCCTTGAAATGGACACGGTCTAGATCGATCGTCTCCAGCACCTCACGGCGGTAACATTTAAAGCCCGCCGTCGTATCCTGTATCTTCATACCCGTGACGATACGGACATACACCGAGGCGAAATAAGACATCAACACACGGCCCAACGGCCAGTTCACCACATTCACCCCGTTGCAATACCTCGACCCGATGGCTACGTCGGCACCCTGTGCGGTACAAGCGGCGTATAGCTTCGGCAGGTCATTGGGATTATGACTGAAATCGGCGTCCATCTCGAAAATAAAATCATATTTATGCTCGATAGCCCATTTAAAACCCCGGATATAAGCGGTACCCAATCCCAGCTTCCCTTTACGCTCCACGATAAAAAGACGCTCCGGGAACTCCTTCTGCAAGCCCTTCACGATAGCCGCCGTCCCATCCGGAGAGCCATCATCGATCACCAAGATATGAAACACTTTCTCCAGCCCGAACACGGCACGAATGATATTCTCAATATTCTCCTTCTCGTTGTATGTAGGAATAATGACGATACTGTCTGACATATACTTTAATCAATTAATTTTTAGCTCATTATATATACGACTGTAAACCATTTGTAAATTACTCTCCAAAGTTACATATTTTTTCTGTGTAAATCTATCATCCAGTTAGCCCATTCGTCTGTTCCATGATAAGCAAATGTATTTTGGCTTTTCACCCAACTTCCCCGATTTCCCCCTAAATGCCTAATACTCAAATTAAGTTGCTTTATTCTTCCACTTTTATTCGATTATTCCAGCGTTTTTCCGTAAGTTTGTCTTCATTAATTTCTAACGCTTGTAAAATTAAGTACTATGAATATACAGCAACTCGAATATATCCTAGCGGTGGATACTTATCGTCATTTCGCAAAGGCAGCAGAGCATTGTAGGGTGACACAACCGACATTGAGTATGATGATCCAAAAGCTGGAAGACGAACTAGGTATTAAATTGTTCGATCGAAACCTGCAACCCGTTCGCCCCACACCTGCCGGACGTAAGGTTATTGAGCAAGCGAGAAATGTCCTCTATCAAGCTTCCCTTATCAAAGATATCGTGAACGAGGAGGAACAGTCATTGAAAGGTACGTTCCGCTTAGCGGTGCTACCGACTATCGCCCCTTATTTGCTACCTCGCTTTTTCCAGCAATTATCGGAAAAGCATGCGGATCTTGACATCCGTATGCTGGAAATGAAAACCGCTCCCACTATGGCCGCCCTGCAAAACGGGGAAATCGACGCCGCTATCATAGCGAACCAACCCACTGAATCCAATTTACAAGGAGATATATTATATTATGAGCAATTCTTCGGATACGTGGCTCACAACGAATCTATCTTCAAAAAGGATTTGATCCGTACCGCCGATATCAACGACGAGCGGTTGTGGCTGCTGGACGAGGGACATTGCTTCCGTGACCAGCTGATGCGTTTCTGCCAGATGGAGAAGGTAAAGGTTCGCCAAGCCGCTTACCGTTTAGGTAGTCTAGAGACATTTATGCGTATGGTGGAAAGCGGTAACGGTATTACGTTCATCCCGGAATTGGCTACCCTGCAGTTAAGTAAAGAGCAGAAAGAATTGGTACGTCCGTTCGCCATTCCCAAGCCGACACGGGAGATCGTCTTTGTCACCCGTAAAGATTTTATCCGGCATACCGTAGCGGGTATTTTAATAGAGAGCATCAAGAAAGCGGTACCTAAAGAAATGTTGACTTTGCAGCCCGGACAAAAGGTTGTGTGATTTTTTTGATAAATCCCATAGGGTATTTCTTTTCTGAGCGATCATATAAGTACAAAGTGATTATTTACCATTAAAACAATACAAATATGAAAGCGCTCTGTAAACAAACTATGGGATTTATCCTGATGATACTGTTGGCTTGCGGTGTAACCTCTATAAAGGCACAGGATAGCGCAGACGATGAGTTTATCACTGTCAGCGGTGTAGTAAAAGACAAGCAAACACGAAAAAAACTGGAATACGTAAATATCTCTATTCCGGGAACCAACGTGGGAACGATCACCAATAATGACGGTGAGTTCTCTATCAAAGTGAAAAACGGCCTCCATGCCAGACAAGTAGAAGTATCGCATATCGGATATTTGAATGGCTTGATCCCCGTGAACGATAAGGACATATTAGAATGCACGGTACTACTCGAACCGAACATGAATACGCTTAGCGAAGTCATTATCCGGGCCGGAGATCCTCGATATATCGTAGAGGAGGCGATTGAGAAAGTAAATAAGAATTACATCGCCACAGGTAGCATGCTTACCGGGTTCTACCGGGAGACCGCACAAAAAGGCCGTCGCTACATCAATATCTCGGAAGCCATTATCGATGTCTACAAAACGCCCTATAAGGACAGGAACGTGGAACGGGATCGGGTACAGGTCTATAAAGGACGTAAATTATTGAGCGAGAAAGCCAGTGACACATTAGCCGTGAAATTACTGGGAGGCCCTAACCTATCCGTTTACGTGGATGTGGTGAAGAATCCGGATTTATTGCTCGACCCGAATATCTTACCTTATTACGCCTTCCGTATGGAAGAAAGCGTGATGTTAAACGACCGACCGCATTACGTAATCAGTTTCCAACCTCAAGCGATCTTGCCTTACGCTTTATATTACGGCAAATTATATATCGATAAGGAACGGCTTTCCTTCAGCCGTGCGGAATTCGCCCTCAGCATGGATGACCGGAATAAGGCTACCGAGGCCATCCTCCGCAAAAAGCCTTTTGGCTTGCGATTTAAACCCGTGGAGGTAGCTTTCCTCGTAACTTACAAAGAACGTGACGGCATGAGCTATCTGAGTTATATCCGCAATGAGGTTCGCTTTAAATGCGACTGGAAACGAAAACTCTTCTCTACCAACTACACGATCGTATCCGAGATGGTCGTTACCGATGGTAAAGAACAAAATAACTCCATCCCCTACCGGATGTCTTTTAAAGCGGATCAGTCTCTATCCGACAAGGTATCGGACTTCGCCGACGAGAACTTCTGGGGAGCTTACAACATTATCGAGCCTACCGAGTCTTTGGAGAATGCGGTATATAAATTAAAGAAGCAACATAAAAATTGACCGTGTAAATATACTATCGACAATGATATGGACAAATCATTATCTTTGTCCATTATCAATTATCTGTTGAAACCAAATTATTATGGATTTGTTCGTACTCAAAAAGATCAAGGAAGGGGATATTAAAGCATTCGAAAGTATTTTCAGGCTTTATTATACCCCTCTTTGCCTGTACGCAACCAGTATAACAGGAGAGCTGGAAGTTGCGGAGGAGATCGTCCAGGACTTGTTTTACGTGTTCTGGAAAGAAAGAGAATCTCTTCCGATCTTACGTTCCATCAAGAACTACCTTTATGGAGCTACCCGGAACCGGTCCTTACAATATCTGGAGCATCGGGAAGTACGATACCGATACCGGAATACGGTTTTAGCCGGAGAGAATCCGGAATCCGAATCGTATACCCCGCAAGATCAACTTGAGTACAAAGAATTGCAATCCTTGGTCAACCGGGCATTAGGTAAATTGCCCGAACGACGCCTCCGGATCTTTCGGATGCACCGTTTCGAAGGAATGAAATACGCGGAGATAGCCTCCAGCCTCTCCTTGTCCATAAAGACAGTAGAAGCGGAAATGACCAAGGCACTACAAACACTAAGAAAAGAAATCGAAAATTATACCTAACAGTTATGAATCAAATAGAAAAAAATAAATTGAAGACAGACCAAGCATGGGAACAATTATATACTCGCTTGGAGCAAGACGGGCTGCTGGATAAGCCAACTTCCGGTACACAAATCCCATACCGGATCGGACTTATGAAATGGGTCGCCGCTATCGTTATACTCTGTGTATCGGTAGCTACGGCTATTTTCCTTGGACAAGAACGAACACCGGAGACCACTTTGCTCACCCTGCATAATAACGAGGCTTCCACCACCTTGGTCACGACTTTGGAAGACGGGTCTATCGTTTATCTGGCGGATAACAGCCAGTTAAGCTATCCGGAACATTTCCAAAGAGAAAAAAGAGAGGTGTCTCTACTAGGAAACGCCCTTTTTGATGTAAGCGGGAATAAGGAACGTCCTTTCCTAATCGAGACAGAGCAGGCCCGGATCGAGGTATTGGGAACCTCATTCAATATCAAAAGCTCGGATAAAAGCGCCTTTGAATTGGCCGTTCGCCGGGGATTAGTGAAAGTGACACTCAAGAAGAACGGAGAACAAACGCTTGTAAAGGCCGGTCAAACCGTATCCTTATTCTCCAACCGTTTACAAGTAGCTCCGACTCAAGATAACGAACAATTTTCCGATTACACCCGCCGTATCCAGTTTAAGGATGAGCGCTTAGGAGATATCTTGCATGTAATTAATCTGGAGTATCCGATGATGCCATTGAAGACAACGGCTGATTTAGAGAATAGACGGCTGACCGTTAGTTTCTATAATAACTCACCCGCAACGATGGCTGAACTGATCTGCGCAGCGTTAAAACTAAAATGTACGCAACAAAATAATATATGGATGATTTCCGAACCTTGAGACAGCTGATCGTAGGATGGTTGCTGTTATTCGTAGCTCTCATCCCTATGAATGCCCAGAATGGTAACGTACTGGGACAGGTCATACGATTGCCTAAATCAAAAGGAAATATCTACCAATTGCTGGGACTCGTCACGGAACGTTCCGGCTATCTTTTTATATACGACAGTAAGATTATCGATAATGAACAAACAACATCGATAAAAGGTGGAGATTATACGATACAAGAAGCTATATACGCTATTACCGGTAATAAAAATCTGGCGATCCGTACGATAGAGAACCATCTCTTGCTTTATCTGCCAGAGAGTCTCTCCGCTCCTAAAAGCGCATCCGTAACTCCCGATTCCATACAAACCTATTTCTCGATAGAAGGTTCTTTACAGGATCAATATACCCATGAGCCAATCGCGTTCGGATCGGTAGGAATCGGCGAGGCCGCTATCGGCACCATCACCAACCAGAATGGAGAGTTCCGATTGAAATTACCGGACTCACTCCGATTATCCAAGGTACGTTTCTCTCATATCGGCTATCTTCCCCAAGAGATAGATGGTCGGGAGTTAATAGATAAACATACCGTCTTATCCCTAGAGCCTAAAGTAATCTCCATCCAAGAAGTTATCGTGCGTCTAACCAATCCGAAACGCTTATTACAGGAGATGCTGGACGAGAGAAGAAGCAATTATTCCCAGCACCCGATTTACCTTACCACATTTTACAGAGAAGGCGTTGAACGTAAAAAAGGACTCGTAGGACTGACCGAGGCTGTTTTTAAGGTATATAAGGCATCTTACCACAGCAATGCCTTGGCCGATCAAGTGAAACTACTAAAGATGCGCCGCATCAGTAACGAGCAGGAAAAGGACACATTGATCACAAAAATGAAGTCGGGTATCTACTCCTGCCTTGTCTTGGACTTGATGAAACAGTTACCGGAGTTTCTGGATCCTAGCCCGGATTCACCCTATACATACGCCCATACCGACATCACGGTAGTGGATGATCGACTTGCTAACGTCATCTCTTTCGAGCAACGAAAGAGTATCAATGAACCGCTTTATCGGGGACAGATATATATCGACATGGAAAATAATGCCTTATTAAGGGTGGACTTTGAGGTCAATCCCCAATATATCGAGCAAGCGGCCGGCATGTTCGTCGAGAGAAAAAGCCGGAATTTACGGATCACGCCCCAGAAAGTAGCCTATACGGTATCTTACAAGCAATGGAATGACACCTACTACATTAACCATATCCGGGGAGATCTGCATTTTAAAATTAAAAAAAGAAGACAACTTTTTAACACAAATATTTTACATACTTGGTTCGAAATGGTTACCTGTAAGATAGATACAGCCAATGTGAACCGCTTCTCACGCATTGAATCCCTTCCCACCCGCACGGTTTTCTCGGATACTCACTTCAACTACGACGAGGGTTTCTGGGGAGATTTTAACGTAATATTACCCGAAGACAAACTGAATGAGGCTATTAGCAGAATCACCTCAAAGATAGAGGAAACGAACTACTAATCCCCTGAAAATCATAAAGAGAGCCTTTTCGCAAAGGCTCTCTTTATAGGTTTTTAATAGGTATTAGTCTTTAAGGCAAAAAGATTGTTTAGGTTATCTGCATGCAAAGATGGGCTAATTAATATAATTGAGCAAATAAAAAAAGATATTGTACAACACATTTTTTTAAGTTTATCGAAATTTCTTTGCAGCTTGTGTTACTTTTTAACAATTACAGACTCCAATAGATCATCTGATGGATGCTACCTCGATAGACTCCTTTCACGTCCGCCAACACGGCATGTTCGTTCGTGATCGACATGAAGTAGGACTCATCCAGCTTCAAATAAGTCGTATGAGCGACAGCTACCACTACCGCATCATATTTCTTCCCGGGCCTCTCTACTAACCGGATACCGTACTCTTGCAATACTTCCAAAGGGGAAGCTAACGGATCCATCACATCGACCTCGGCTCCGAAGTCCTTAAACTCATTGATAATATCGGCTACTTTCGAGTTACGTATATCCGATACGTTTTCCTTAAAAGTCATACCCATCACCAACACATGCGCTCCTAGGATATTTTTCCCCTGCGAGATAATCTTTTTCACGACCCTCTTTCCGATATACCGTCCCATGGAATCGTTCACGTAGCGACCGGAGTTGATCATCTTCGTGTGATATTGCAATTCTTTGGCTTTATGCACCAGATAGTAAGGATCTACCCCTATACAATGCCCACCTACCAATCCGGGAGAGAAAGGCAGGAAATTCCATTTCGTTCCGGCGGCTTTCAAGACATCAAACGTATTTACCCCCATTCGATCGAAAATAATGGAAAGCTCGTTCATAAGGGCTATATTCACATCACGCTGGGTATTCTCGATAATCTTGGCGGCTTCGGCTACCTTGATACTAGGCGCACGGTGCAACCCCGCTTGAACGACCAGCTTATAGACGTCCGATATCGTTTCCAAAGCTTCGGCATCGCAGCCGGAAACGATCTTCACGGTATTTACCAAGGTATGTACCTTATCACCCGGATTGATTCGTTCCGGTGAGTATCCAACCTTAAAGTCCTCTCCTACTCTCAACCCTGAAACCTCCTCCAAGATCGGGATGCAATCCTCTTCCGTACATCCCGGATATACGGTAGATTCGTATACTACATAATCGCCTCGTTTAAGGACTTTGCCTACCGTGCGGGTCGCACCCAACAAAGGGGATAGATCCGGCTCGTTATGGCTGTCTATCGGGGTAGGAACAGCTATAACGTAAAAGGAAGCCTCCCGCAACTTTTCTATAGAAGAAGTAAATGTGATATCTTTATGTTCAAATACCTCAGTAGGAAGCTCACCACACGGATCAATACAGTTCCGAAGCTTGTCCAAGCGATCCTCGTTGATATCAAATCCGATAACGGAAACATGTTTAGCGAATTCCATCGCGATAGGAAGCCCGACATATCCTAGTCCGATTAGGGCAAGTTTCGTTTGTTTATCTAGTAACTTTGTATACATCTTATTATTTCATCATTCTACTTAAAAGTCCGGGTTCCAAGGAGTGTCCCAAACAGACGAGATTGTATGCAAATGTAGCAATCTTCAGTTTACCTAACGGTATAAAGGACGTTTTATTTCATAGAGAAGGTCCCTTATCTCGTTTCCAAAATAAGGGACCTTGTCTTCTAAGTATAAATATGTTTCTTTTACTGCAAACGCCGGATACCTATAGCTTTGTTATATTGGGCTAAAGAAGCCTTTTGCTGATACCAAGTCTGGATCAAGCTACTGTAAGACTGAATCCATGACAATTGGGCGGAGAGCACATCCAAGATCGGTAGTTTACCCTCGTTGTAGCTGAAGGTATTCAAATCAAGGTTCTCCTCGGCAATCTTACAAGCCTCTTCCGCGACGGTAATTTGTTTCGTATACTCGGTTAGGCTTGTCCATGCGTTCGCTACCTCTTGAGCGATCTTATCACGCGTATTGTCCAAGGCGTATTCCTTACTACGAAGGATAGCCTTCTGGGAATTTACCTCCTTGAAACGGGCTCCCCAACGGAACAAAGGTATCTTCAAGGAAGCGAAGACGGCCGGAGTCCACAACTGGTCCGAACCTTTCACGTTCAACATCGGCGTACCCCAAGTTCCTTGAAAACCGATCGCCAAAGACGGGTTATATTTCGCCTTCGACAAATTGATCTGTCTCTTTTGATACTCTATGTTCAACTCGGAAATAGCGTAGTCCGGACGATTCCGAAGAGCTACATCCTCTCCTACTTGCAACGGCAAGGCCAGATAGGTCGTAATGGAATCTTCCACCTCGATCGGGTCTAACGGAGACACACCCATCAATGAGTTCAAGTTCTGTAACGCGATCTGATATTCCTTATAAGCCGAGCTTTTATTCAATTCCGCTTCTTTCAAGCGGGACTCCACTTGCAATAAATCGGTCTTACTGATCTGGCCGTCATTGAAACGGATCGTCAACACGTTCGCCAACTCCCCGACAATGTCTACATACTGGCACATCACATCGTACATACCTTTACGTGCGGCGGCCGTCCAATAGTTCAAATCGGCGGAATAAACGATATTATCCGTTGTCAATTCTTCCGCTTGCTCGGTGATCTTGCCTTGTACCTGAGCTGCCTTATAGTTATTATAGATCTGTCCGCCGGCATAGATGGGCTGGCTCACCGTAGCGCCTAGGCTATACGTATTATGGTCCATCTCTACGGACATGCCCGGTCCGAAATCCAAATCATATTTATTGATACGGTACTGATAACTGCCGGAGAAGTCTACCGAAGGGAAGAAACCGGTCTTAGCGGCCTTGATCGCATGCTGCATAGCGATACGCTCCTCAGAGCTTTGCTTGATCTGACGGCTGTATTCAAGGACCCGTTCCTTATATTCCACAGCCGATAGCCGGGTGTCTTGCGCTTTAGCGGACAAGGCACCCAACAATAAACAACCTATGATTATTTTATTTCTCATACCTTTTACTCTGATTTAATCTTAAAGAAAACACAATAAGTAACCGGAAGCACGAAGATCGTCAAGATCGTAGATACGAACAGACCACCCATGATGGTAGCCGCCATACCGGCGAACATAGCGTCACCCAACAACGGCAACATACCTAAGATCGTCGTACCGGAAGCCATCGTCACCGGAACGATACGGGTTTTCGTTGCCTCTATCACGGCATTCACCGGAGACAAGCCTGCGTTCAATTGTAAACCGATCTCGTCCACCAGCACGATCGCATTCTTGATATTCATACCGATCAAGCCCAACAGACCCAGCATAGCAAAGAAGTCGAGAGACTTACCGAACACCAACAATCCCAATACCACACCAATGAAGATCAACGGCAGCATCGCCATGATCAATACCGGTTTCCGGTAATATTTCGGGAATAAGAATAACAAGGTGACATAAATCAAACCGAACATCAACGGGATATTAGCGGCGATCGCCTTATTACCTTTATCTTGCTCGGATTGCTCACCGAAATACGTCATCTTATATCCTTCCGGCACCTGAATCTTCTCCTGTACCTCTTTCCACAAATGACTGAAAGCAGCCATCGTATTGGCGCCACGCTTCGGCTCACACTGCATAAGCATACACGGCTCACGGTTGAATCGTCTCACTACGTTAAACTCATAATCCAGCGAGAAATCATCGATCACCTGCTCCACTTTTACCGAACGGCCTTTAGCGCTATAAACCGGCAAAGTCTTTATATCATTCAGACTGATAGAATCCTTATCCGCATCTTTCAGTAAGATCGGCATAAACACGTCGCCCTCACGATACTCACCCAAAGGTACGCCATTCGTAGCCGAACGCAAGGAATAAGCCACCTGCTGACGGGTAATACCCAGACGCAAACCTTTCTCTTGGGAATATAGCGGCTTCCATACCGGAACCTTGTTACCCCAACTATTGCGAACCTCCATCACCTGATCATAATTCCGGGCGATCTCCTGCGCCCTTTGCGTCAAGGCAACCAACGTATCTACGTTATCGCCGATAAAACCGATCTCGATCGCCGCATCCGGAACCGGAGACAAGGCGAACAAAGCCGAACGGGTCAATATATTCGGATAGTTAGCGACCATATAATCGTAGAACTTACCCTCTTCCGCTTGCGCATCCTCCGGATCTTGTGTCTCGATCAACACATTGGCGAAGTTTGGCTTCGGACCGATAGAAGAACTGGCCAAGTAATAACGCACCGGCGAACCTCCCAAGGTAAACGAGTATGATTTGATATTCTCATTCTTGCTGAGATATTCCTCCTCTATCTTCTTCACGTTCGTCTCCACGTCGTAGATGCTATATCCTTCCGGGAAGATCAAGTCCGCACGGAAATAAGGCTTGCTCATGATCGGGAAGAAACTCTGCGGCATGATGCTCATCACGAACAAGGAAAGGAATAACGTAGCTACCACGGTAGAGATCGTTACATATCTACGCTTGATCAAACGGCCCAATACCGACTCAAATTTATGATACAGCTTCGTATCGTACGGGTCTTTGCTCTCACCCGGTTTCGCCTCTTTCAAGATAAAATTACCGAAGGTAGTCGTTTGCGTCAAGGCCAAGACCCAGCTTAATCCCAAGGATACCGCCAATACGATAAACAACGGTTTCACGATCTCGGCCACGGATGCCGGTGCCAAGTACATCGGCAAGAAAGAACATACGGCGATAAAGGTAGCGCCCAACAACGCCCACTGCGGTTTCGTCGCGCCATCGATCAACGCCTGATAACGGGAAAGTCCCCGCTTGATACCGACTTGGGCATTATCCGTCACCACGATAGCGTTATCCACCAACATACCCATAGCGATAATAAAGGCCGCCAACGAGGTTCGGTTCAAGCCGACACCCCAGATCAACATGATCAATAAGGTACCACCTACCGAGAACAACAACGAACTACCGACCAACATACCGGCACGGGACCCCATCACGATAAAGATAATCACGATAACGATCAACAACGATTCGATCAAGTTCAAGATAAAACCGTTGTTCGCCTCATCCGCGATCTTGTTCTCCGGATAGATCGTTTTCAGGTCCATACCCACCGGGAACAGCTGCTCCATCTCCGCTAAATGATCCGCCACGGCGTTACCCACGGCAACCACATCGTCTTTCGAACCGGTAGCGACACCGATACCGATCGCCCGCAATCCGTCCACACGCATCAGGTTCGAGGGAGGGTCCATATAACCACGCTCTACCGTAGCGATATCTCCCAAACGAACCTCACCGCCACTTTTCGTCACGATCAATTGGTCCCGGATATCTTGTATATCCTTATACGTACCTTCCGCACGCAAACGCAATTGATAATTACCGGTATTGATATCTCCCGTATTCACCAACAAGTTCTGCGTTTGCATCACCTGCTGGATAGCGTTCGGGTCGATACCTAGGTTAGCCAGTTTCGGGATGGAGATCTTTACGTTGACAACTTGTGTCTGTTCACCGAATAGGTAGACCTTCTGTACGCCCGGTACAGGAGATAGCTCCGTCTTGATCTTTTGCGCCCAATTACGCAGGTCGTCGTAAGTATATCCCTCATCGGCCGTCAAGGCATAATAAATTCCGAATACGTCACCGAAGTCATCACTAACGGATATCGAGGAGGCGCCAGACGGAAGGCGGGGCTGTATATTCGCCACCTTACGACGCAACTCGTCCCACTTGACCGGCATATAATCCGGAGACAAGGTAGGCTGCAACTCAATAGAAATCTTGGACATACCGAAATAAGACTCAGATTTGATCTGGAACACATCCGACATAGCCTGAATCTCCCGTTCGATCGGCTCAGTCACCAGCTTCTCCACCTCCTGAGGTGTCGCTCCCGGATATTGGGTAACCAAAACCGCTTGCTTGATTACGAAGGGAGAATCTTCCTTCTTCGGCAATTTAAAGAAAGAATATATACCTCCTATCAGCATGACCGCTAGGAAAAAGTATATAATCTTCTGATTCTCTAAGGAATATTTTGGAATATTCATTGTTTATCTCTTAATCTGTTAATACTTTTACCTGTTGTCCATCCACCAAACGAGTGGCTCCGGCTGAGACAACCTGTTCGCCGGGTCGCAAGCCATCCGTTACGATCACGCCATCCTTGCCGATCAGCATAGACTCGGTAATCTTGCGACGCTCAACCTTTTGAGACTGCCCATTATAAACAAACACATACTTATCGCTATTGGCATCGTCAGCCACGACAGCGGCTAGCGGAACCAATACGGCGCCTTGCGTGAAACTCTCGCTATCCACGTTCAAGATCACACGGCAAGAGAAACCTACGGCTACCTTATATTTCTCTAAATTAAAGTTCGGATCATCGATATACAGATATACGGGAACGCCGGAGCCATCGGGAGAGGCTTCCACGTATTCTTTCACCTTCGCCTTGAAGCGAACGCCCTTGTAATTATCGAATTCCACATAAACAGAATAAGGAGAAGAGAAGTAATTGATATTACTCTCCGGCATCGTAAACACGACCTGTAACTTATTCGGGTTGATCAAGCAAACGATTCCTTGTCCGGCCTGTACCTTCTGGTAATTCTCCACATATTTCTTCTGGATAAATCCATCGAACGGCGCACGAAGCTTTGTCTGGTTCAATGTGTTTTGCGCATACTCGAAAGCCGCCTTGGCATTTGAGTAAGAGGCTTCCGTAGACTCATACTCTTGCTTGGAGATAGCTTGCTTGGACAATAACTTCTTCGCACGTTGCAATTGCGCCTCAGCGGTCTGGAAAGACGCTTTCTTCGCCTCATATTCCCATTTAAAGTCCAGCGGATCGATCTCGGCCACGATCTGTCCCGTACGGACCTTCTGGCCTTCGTCCACGTTTAATGAGATCAGCGGGCCGGACATCTTAAACGCCAAATCACTGAATTGATCGGGCGATACCACTCCACTGAATGATTTCTCAACCATGTTCAGAGAAGTAACGTCCGCCAATTTAACTGGACGAGGACCTTGCTCCTTAACGGGTGGTTGACTACAGGAAACCAATGCTGCCAAAACAAACACAGGGATTAATTTTCCTTTCATGATAACTTGCATTTTGTTATTTAATTATGATTTCTTTTTCTTCACAGTAAATATAAAACATTCTCGCCTAGAGATTGTTGAGCATAACGTGCCTTAAAAAGACCAACTACCATCATTCACGTATGCTTCCATCGGATTTTCTATCGAATCAGGCAAAGAAGGGAAAAAGTCAATTCCGGTAACCTTCTCAACGCTATCGATAGGGATCATCATCGATTTCAACGGAGTCTTTCCATAGTCTTTATTATCAAACAGAAAACCTACCCCTTCCGGTTTACCGTTCGTTATCGTACAGATTACCTTATAAAAGGTCTTTGGGATTCCCACCCGATTCTTGCCTAATCGTTTCAGGTCGTCCGTGATCACCGGGCCGGTCACGATCAACAAAGAGCCATTCTCTTTCGCCCACAAACGAGCCTGCTCTTCCAGATCTTTCCAGATACCTCGGTTCAAGCCGGGCTTTTGCGGACAGATATTACTTAGGTAGAACGATTCCCGCATGGCCTTGGCGGACCATTTCATATCGCCGGCAGGCGCCATATGTCCTCGGTCATAGCCGGAACGGGTATAGTCCTCGTTCATGGCGGTAGCCCCTTTCACCATGGGGTCCGAGACGAACTTATTAGACCGCTCGTTCTTCTTACTTGTCGCCTCTTTCGAGGTCAGTTCATAGGCTACCCAATTGGCGATCTTATAATCGGAATTATAAGAAACCGTATAGCCCTCATGCTTTATAACCTGCTCTTTTTGTTTATTCTTTAGTCTCGGTATCTCAGCTCCCTCTTGAAAAGTATAAGCGGAGGTCTCTTTCTTTGGGTTCGTCGTTTGCTTGTTTTTCGTCGCTTGCGCGGCTTTCTTACCCGATGTTCCGGAACCGCCCTTGTCCGAGATCTTCGGACGGACTATTGTCTCCGCCCGATCCTGTTTCTTCTCTACAGGCAGTGTCTTGGATACCGGATAAAACCAGTTATATATGAATAATACACCGATAAAACAAACAACTACCGCAAAAGCGCCAAGAAGCATCTTCTTTACAGAAGACATGAATGATGATGCCCGCTTCTTCTTGCTTTTCCGGGGTTGAGGCTTACCTTTCTTTTTTGCCATACCTAAAACTTCCTATTCTTAACCTTTCGTATTGGGCGCAAAAATAGATAAATCCGGCATGTTATACAACACTATTCTAGGATAGTATTGGTCTCGATTACTATAAAAGACGGCTTAATTTAATGCAGACAGCATCCGGTGCAAATTCTTAGGGAAAATCATCGGTGGAATAATAAATATCTGTAACTTTGCTTACGGTAACAGAGTGGTATTTAATTTGTCAACAAATATTTCTTATGGAAGAACTCTTTCGACTCGTACGGGATGAAAACGACATTGACAAAGCCTTGTCTATGATTCGTTCGGGCTACATGCTGGAACCGTCTTACAAGGACCAATACAATTGCAGTCTCTTGTTCCATGCCGTTTATCGGAAAAGCCTGGAGCTGGTCAAAACACTGGTGGAAAAAGGCTTTGACGTGAATGACAGGTTGCCCGATGGTGCGACACCCTTGATGTCTGCGGCCAAAAATAATGTCATCGACATTGCAGAATACCTGCTGGAGAATGGGGCGGAGCTGGATGCGTGTGACGAGGAAGGTTGGACTGCCTTGATGACTTCCGCTTCTTTCAAACATTTCGACATGATGCGTTTTTTGGTTGAAAAAGGCGCAAATATTCATGCAAGAGCCAACTGGGGATACACAGTCCTGTTCTATGCCGTGATAAAAGGAAGCCTTGCCGATGTCCGATACTTGGTAGATAAAGGAGCGGACGCCAACGATAAGAACGATGGCGACCGAACCGTACTGATGGACGCGGTAACAAGAAACGACCCGGAAATGGTACGTTTTCTCATAGAACGAGGTGCCGATGTGAAGATACGGACAACTGAAAACAACTGTTGCGTGTTGGGAGAAGCCGCCCGTTGGGCTAACGCAGAGATTGTGCAACTGTTAATTGAGCATGGCGCGGATGTCAATAATCTCGATACGATGGGAATGACCCCATTGTTGTATGCTGCCACACACGATAATGTCGAAGCTGCCCAAATGTTGATAGAAAACGGAGCTAACCTAGAAGCTCGCGAACGATATAAAGGTTTCACCCCTTTGCTGTATGCCTGCCATTTGCTCAAGCCGAAAATCATACCTTTGCTGGTAGAGAAAGGGGCAGATTTAAACGCAAAAGACAAGAAAGGCAAGACCCCATTGAGGAATGCCTGCAAAAAAGGAGGGCTTGAAATAGTGAAGTACTTAGTGGAACATGGAGCTGGTTTACAGGTCGGCAAAAAGAATGTAGCGGATGTGGTAAAAGACAAAGCGATCAAGCAGTATCTTTCCGAATTGCCATGAATCTCATATTGAATCAGACAATCCTTAATAAATTACTGTAGTTATGTCAATGCATGCAATAGAAAGTTTGGTGGAATATTCCGTAATAACCATAGCGACCGCTTCGCCTGTTCCGCCTACGGCACAAAGACTGCGGGTACACGGTCTTGCGAGTTCGTGACGAACTGGAAAAATCGGTTATCTCTCCCTGCTCTCACCGGAGCAATTGCCCGAACCCGAGCGTTCTGAACACTGAGCCACATTCTTTTGTACGCATTCCCTACTTGTATTGGCATAACAATAGACACAGAAATGGGAGCAAGTGTTATACATACCGATATCTTTGCTTATCATGCAACCACAGGCTTTCCGTTGGCCTTTGTCTTTTAGCTCTTTGCGTTTGTCGGGTAAAGCGGGAAACGTACCAAAAAGATCCGGTTCGGGTAATTGGCCTGTTCGAAGATAATAAACCAATTCATAATCCTCCCCAAACACACGCTCCATTAAATCACCGTCGATACACCGGTTATGCTCAATGCCATAAACCGTAAGGTCAATATCCTCGGCACAAGTAGCGAGTGTCACATTCCAACCAGTAGAAGCCCAAATTTCCCTCAACTTCACCAATCCCTCTACAGTTTCTTGACGTTGCATCGCATTCATCTCAGCGGTTTCCACATCCTCTTTCGTAAAGCAATTCGTCTCTTTTATAAGATTGTTCTGTACCTTACGATACGCCTTTACATCTACGAAACTGAACACGAGCTTATCAGTATATCCTTTCAACTGATTGCCGATCTTCCAAATACGTCTAAGCAGGACACGAGGCGTGATAGATGGAGTTATAATCAATGGGTCGAATCGCCAGATCACCCGTTCCTTCCCTATCATTTCCGACAACTCCCGAAATGTCTCCACCCGTTGCGTAACGCTCGGCACATTCGGCTCAAAGCCTTCGCTCATATAGTCATTCAACGTGAACTGGAAATAATAATGGATACCCCTCCTATCCAACTCATGCAAATAAGGCAATATCGGCTTCGGGTTCTTTGTCCAAAACACGATTGCCTTACACCGCTCAAACGACACATACATCTTCCGCCGATTAAACGGATTATACCAAACACAATACCCCTTGGCCAAACGATTAAAGAACCACTTGACATAAAAGGCCGGGATATCCGTTGACCGGCTGGCCGAAATGATGATGGGAGCAAGTGCCTCGACTTGCTCACCGGAGTCGGTGGTGATAATAGATTTATGACTCATCTTTCTTTTCACCAATTAAAACAAAGATCATTACCTTTTTATTTTTTTAGTATATGCTTTGTTCCCGTATTGGAAATGTAATATATAATATGGTTGATATATGTTTTGAAAACTATTCAACCAATATTTCGACCTTAGATACTCTATTTCTCCATTATATTTGAAGTATGCAGAATTTGAGTTTCCACTGCCGGGTGATGGCAAAACTTCTAGGCCGGTAACCCGTATTGGATCATTATTATAGTTCCAAACTTGACATTTTAAATTAGCAGAAGTGTAACCTGCAATAACAGCCCATCCTGACAAAGATATTTTAACTTCAATATTAGCTACAACTTTATTCAGAACTACGACCTTACATACATCCGTATACCCGCCCTCTTCTGATATAGCTTTAAAATAAGCTACACCTTCTTGTAATCCTATAATACTTTTACCATCTGAAGATATTTGGGCAACATCATGTCCTGATATTTGTTCCAATTTAAAATTTTTGTTTGATGCATTGTATGGCGAAACTGAAATATATTCATCATCAAGAAGAAAAGACTCACCTTCACCTATTTCAAATTCTTTATCATCAGCAAAAAATATACCATCCACTTTCACTTCTTGAACTTTTATCTCATATGAAGCTGTAAATTTACCATCTACGGATGTAGCTGTAATAATACAAGTTCCTGCGGATACAGCGGTAAGCCATCCTTCTTCATCTACTTTAACTATATTGGCATTGGAAGTACTCCATTGTATTTTAGGACATATAGCTCCTTCGGGATAGCAATAAACATTCAGCATTATACGACCTTCCCCCAATCCACTAAAATAAAAGTCATTTTCTTCCAGTGAAATCCTTTCTAATGTAGGCGGTGTTACCGTACAAATACATTTCGCTTCTATTCTATGAACAAAAATATTAGTGACATGTTCTTCATAATAAGCCGTAATTATACACTCTCCAGCACGTTTCGCCTCAATCCTACCATCGTTAACTATTGCTATGCTCTCATCCGAAGATTCCCACTTCACATCAGATATTGATGCATATTCTGGTTCAATCGCACATGACAATAAAGTATCGTTTCCAGCCTCTATAGCAATAGTATCATTTGAAAATCGAATTGAAGAAATAGGCAAAGCCTCTACTATCACATTGCTAGATGCCGAAAAAAAATTCTCTTTCGCTGTTACACTCACAGTAAAAGAACCGGGGTTAGTTGATTTAAACAATCCCGTATTCGATATTTCCGCACCTTTATCTTGTGGAGATAGGCTCCATTGACAATTCGGGATAGGCGCATCCGAAGGTTCAGTTATAACTACAAACTGAAATTCAGCACCTGCATTTACAGTAACCTCATTAGGTTCTAAATAAATTGCAGTTACACTTTTTTCTTTATCACACGAAGATAGAATAAAAGAAAACAACAATAGAGACAAAACACCTTTCATGTCCATAATTAAATTCATTTCCCCGCTTGGCTGCCTTAGCGATGGTTCATAATAAATTAGATACCTCTATACACACAAAACGTGGAGCCAGTCCTGTCGCCCGTTCCACTGTTTGAAGGCCTTCGCATTGCCCTGTTCGTCGAAACGAGCAACGTCGAAAGCCCCACGCCGATGTGAATATATAGTCTACCCTTTACGCTTCAACGCCTTTCTTTGGCATCGAATCGATCAAGGTAGTATATAATACACCCAAGGGGCATTCACCGTTGCTTTGTTTTTGACGAACAGTTGGAAGTTGCGAAGTTCTCAAACAGTCAAAACCAAAGCGTTCAGTAAACGCCTTTATGTATATGCCCTCCCTCGCCCGCCGGCTTTAACGGCATCGGCGTAAGGAGACTTCGCAAATATACGGAATTTCCATCATCTTCTCCATAAAGAACAATAAATATAACAGCTCAAATGAAAATATCCATTACCTTTGCCCCAAACCTTAGCCTAGGTTTCATACTAGAACATTAATAACTTTATAAAAATTTACGCTATGGATATTTTTGATTTACTATTCGGTTGGGGCGGGCAGGCCATGCAGTTAACATTCCAATATGGATTTATCCTTAAAGAAGAAGATTTCCTTGAGCTTACCGATGAGCAATACGTGCAGTTTCACATCAAGATGGGGGAATGTAACGAAAAGATCTTTATGATCGCACCGGCAGATCCGAGAAACGCAATAGAGGCGGACTCAACGGAGCTACCGATCGTGACCGAATCCCAAAAGGACGCTTTTCTTGAGGCTGCCAAAGACATAGAGAAATATTGCGAAGGAAAGGATTTCCATACGGATGAGGAGAAGTTACGGTTTGCGGCGAGACATATGCCAGATATATTCTCCAAAGGCTCCAAATATGAGAAATACTCTAAATTCTCAGTCACCAAGCGACAGAAAGGCAAGTAGATAATGCTTTCCCGTATCGTCATCGCCTTGGGTGTAGGCGATGATGATAACCGGGATCAGCCCTTTGCTATTTCATACCGCATAAAGAGGAATATTCGTCAGGTTGCCTTGCTCCTTGTAAGGCAGCATGGAATATCGCTCCGCATGCAGGCTTGGTACCTTGTCCAATAAGTTCATCAAGGAATTAGCCCGGACATTTCCTTCGGCCTTCACTTCTATCGGGATCATTTCCGCTCCCCGTTGGATGATGAAATCAAGCTCTAGGCGCGAATTGTCCGCCGTATGATAATAAATGGGAGACACGCCTTTGCTTTTCATCTGTTGCAAAACGTATTGCTCAGTTAGTCCACCCTTATACTCCTTGAATATATCATTCTTTATTAAGACTTGCGCAGGATCGGTCTGGACCATCGCTCCCATCAAGCCAAGGTCTACCATATAAAGCTTGAAAGCCGATAAGTCCTCGTACACGGCGAGCGGCAACTCGGGTTTCGCGCATCGAGGAACCTTATACAACAAACCCGCATTGACAAGCCATTGTATGGAAAGCTCAAAGTCGTTGGCCCTCGCGCCTTTACGTAAAGCGCCATAGATAAACTTCTTATTCTCCTTGAATAATTGAGAAGGCACACTGTTCCAAACCATCCGGATACGCGGCACTTGCTCTTTGGGCGCATGTTTCGAGAAATCAAGATCGTAACCTTGGAGAATCTCCTGCTGGATACGCCTTACCTCCCGTAAAGCTCCGGTCTCCACGTATTTGGAAACAGCCTCCGGCATGCCTCCCACATAATAATACTGGCGGAGAAGATCCACATACTTCTCATGCAACAGACTCATCATCCCATAGTCACGGCTCATAAGTAGTTTACAGGCCTCTTTCTCTCCTTTCGCCATAAGAAACTCCTCGAAACTCATAGGATACAGGTTGATGACATTAACCTTACCTACCGGATATGATACATTCTCATGCAAAGAAATTCCCAAAAGCGAACCCGCCACCGCGATATGGTAGTCCGGAGCTTCCTCCTTAAAATACTTCAACGCCTCCAATACCTCCGGAATATCTTGTACCTCATCCAAAATGACGAGCGTATCACCCGGAGTAATATCCACCGAAGTCATGGCACGGAGACCACGCAAAATTCTTTCCACATCAAAGTCCTGCGTAAAAAGCTGCCGGGCAAGATTGTTCTTACGACATACGACATAAGCCTCTTTCTTATATTCAAGCCTGGCAAACTCATGGAGTAACCAAGTCTTGCCCACTTGTCTGGCACCATTAAGGATAAGAGGTTTTCTGTCCGCTCTTTCTTTCCATTCAATAAGTTCCTTTAAAACAGTTCTTTCCATATGAATACAACATTTTTACGCGGATAAATATAGCTAATCATCACATTTTTCAGCACCAATTCGCCATACAAATATACATAAATACGCGGATATAAGGTATACGGACGTACATTTTTACGCGGCATACGTTCTTTTACCTACCTGTCTACCCTCTACTCCCCTAAGCAAAAAACGCTCTACTCCTATATGAATTCTTGCTCGATAGCTTATGGATTCTTGTTCGCATACTGTATAATTCTACAAACCACGACGTGGTCTGTACAGATCAAGACGTGGAATATACAAATCACGACGTGGTCTATATATTCCACGGTGATAATTTGGAAATAGATCAAGTAGTTAGTATATTTGTATATAGTAAGAAGAATGTTTTTAACTTGAAGATACGAACAATTATACCTAGTAGCAGTTATGGCAGAATATATCAAGCAAGAGATGTGCGACCTGAACGGGACGGGGGAAAAGCCGGTGTATTATCGGATGAAGATACAACGGAACATGGACATGGAGGATTTCGTGGAACGGATCACCTACCCCGGATCGGGCTTGAGCAGGGGTAGCGTAATACAGGTGATGACGACAGTAGCGGAACATCTGGCCTATTGCATGGCGGAAGGGCAGTCGGTCACGTTGGATGGCATCGGTACGTTCACGCCCCGCCTAGGCGTAGCGAAGGACAAGGAGATCGACTCGCTGGATGGTGACGAACCGAAGCGTAACGCACGGAGCATCGAGGTGAATGGTATCAACTACCGGGCCGACAAGGAATTGATACGGGAGACTAACCTGCGTTGCGATTTAAGACGGGGAGGTATCAGCCGTGTCCGGAAATCGCCCTTCACCGAAGAGGAACGCCGGACACGGGCATTGGATTATCTGGATGAACATCCTTTCTTGCGCATACAAGACTACATGGCTGTCACCGGACTAAAACGTAGTAGCGCAAACCGTGAGCTACTACGCCTCAGTAGCGACCCGGCGAGTGGAATCACCCTATCGGGTTATGGAAGCCACCGGGTGTATGTCCGCAGGAAAACAGAGGGCGATCACTAATCCACTTGATGGTGTCCCGGGTCGAGATGCTTGCGAGTGCCGTTCGGTCTTATCAGTTCGGCGGAGGTGCCTTCCGGGATTTGGAGATCGAACTTCAATCGCTTGCCTTTCTTCTTGATGCTTACTCGGATGGTTCCATAATGGGTCTCTAGGCTGGCAGAGGCTTCCGATAAGGAACCCAATTGAGGCGAGATCTTAAAGGTACGGAAGCCGGGAGAGGTTGGCTCGATACCACAGACCTTCTGGCTCAATAAGGTTAGCGGGCCACCGCTCCAAGCGTGATTGATCGTACCGCCGCCGAAGCCCTCGGCTCCGATGCCCCATCCCTCGAACAAGGTCGTGTATTCGGCATAATCCAGCATACGGGTGTAACGTTGCTTCATCCGTTCCAAGGCAAACGCCGGCTCGCCCATCTGGAAAAGGGCCTCTAGGACATACTTCTCCATATAAGGGCTGGCGTGATACTCCTTTTTAAGTACCTTCGTCAGCGCCGGATACTTATCTTTCGAAGCCAGCCCGGAAACAACCGCCATGGCTTGGGAGCGATCGTCCGTCTCCCCTTTATAGCCGGGGGAGCGATAGGCGGAACCTGTCCAGAACTTCGTGTCGAAACAACGTTCTATGCTACGCATCATCCGGGAGATCTCATCGGCATCCTTATCCTTGCCGAGTTGCAGGGCGAAGGCTCGCTCCGCTTTCAAGGCCAGATAATACCAGCAGTGGGTCAATACACCCATATCGACATGCTCGCCCCAGTCGCCCCAGCTCCAAGCGCCTTGACGCTCGATCACCAAGCCACTCTTATCGACTTGCCAAACCTCGTGCAGGTAACGGCGCATCCGGTCGTATATCACCGGGACGAAACTACTGTCGGCACTATAATAATATTGCGTATAAAAACCGTACCAACCGATAGACGCCAACATCTGTAAAGGAAGCTCCTTATCCCAATTACCCGCCGGAACCGGAGAGTAGAGCGTTCCGTCCTCCCGCTGCCAATTCATTAATTCATGGATGCCTTTTACGGCTAGTTTCTGCCCGGACGGAGAAAGGGCGTAGAAAGCCTCGCCTAGCTCATTCACCTCGTCACCCCACCATTGGGCACGTTCACGGTCCGGACAGTCCATATAATTATCACGCATCGTTATGTATAAGGTGCGGGCAGAACGTTGCCAAAGCTCGTCGTAGAACGGGTCGTCACAATGGAAAGAGCCCGCGAGGTCCGTGTTGTAACCGGTCTCACGGTATTTCACATCCAGCACCTTCACGCCCTCGGGGATGATGTAATAGACCTCATGGCCGTTCATCCAGCCATAGCTTTCGTATTCCTGCTCACCCTCACGGGTGATATATTCGGCACGTACGTTGCGCTCGCTTCCTCCCTCGTAATTATCCATCCGGATGTGGATAGTCTTCCCGGCCTCCGCCTCTACTTTCAGATACGGAGTGATCTGGGCATTATAGGGCAAACGACAGAACAAGGTATCGCCTTTCAAGGATTCCCGGACGGATACATAGGATAACAGGCCGCTGTTTTTCCACTGGGGTATCGGACGTTCCACCAGCTCCCCGAAAGGAGCTTTCCCCGCCTTACCGACGCAGACCGCCCCCGGAAGGGAACCTTCGAAACTCGTACGGTTCCAGTTTGTTATCGCTTGACGGGCATCGAAGCGGATATTACTCTCCGGCATACGGTAATTCGGGAAAGGGGCCTCGGTATTTTGATAGGCCTCATACAAGGCGCACTGCCAGCTCGCGTCGGAGACGATCTCCAACCCCGGGGCGATCGCCTCGAATAACAAAGCCGCTTTCCCGCTGTTGATATGACTGAAACCGTCTTTCCCGAAATGCCAGAGCAAGATAGCGATGGTGTTCGAGCCTTTTGTCAGGTAAGGGGCGATATCTACCGGATCGTAATAAGTCCCGGAAGGAGAAGGTCCTCTTTTCAAGCCACCCTCGAAGATAACCAGTTGGTCGTTGATCCAAAGCCAATACTTGGAATCGGCGGCGATACGGGCGATGAGTTGATTCGGGACATCCGTCACGCCGAATGATTTACGGTAGATCAACCAAGTATTCGTAGCGCTTTGGCAACGCTCGGTATTGATCCATTGGGCTTTCCAAGGGAAGGATTCGGGATGAGATGAAGCTGTCGCCTTTATCCAGCCGAAAGGCAAAAGGAACAAAAAGAAGGCGATGAGTAGCTTATTCATAAATTTAATCTTTAAAGTTCAACAGTTTATAATTATCTGGTTGTAGAGACGGGGCGTGCCCCGTCTCCCACCGGCTGATAGTATCTTTAAGT
>OBZQ01000357.1_pt1 | contig 39205 bp, 31 predicted proteins | sample 1495531 | NCBI WGS metagenome assembly OBZQ01 (sample SAMEA2580237, study PRJEB22360) | human gut metagenome | biome: human gut; feature: human-associated habitat; material: faeces | place: Denmark | collected 2008/2010
TCGCATTGTTAAAATTTTCAACTTTGTCGGCGATGGCAGCCGCCGCATTGTGCGGCGACTATGTGCAGGCATACGATGTGGAGCTTCCTGCAGACAGGCAGACCGTGCTGTATGTCGATACGGAGCAGAGCCGTACCGACTGCCAGAACCAGATGAGACGCATACTCAGACTTGCCGGGCAAAGTCCCGACATTGACAATCCCCGGCTCGTGTTCCTCTCGCTCCGGCAGTTCACCCCGGAGGAACGCATCGCCATCATCGACGCGGCGATGGAATCATTGCCGGACATCGGGCTTGTCATCATCGACGGCGTGAGGGATCTGCTCCATGACATCAACAACCCGACAGAGGCGACAACCGTAATCTCGCTGCTGATGAGGTGGACCGACCTTTACCAGTTCCATCTTCACACCGTGCTTCATCAGAACAAGTCGGACGAGAACGCACGCAGGCATCTCGGCACGGAGCTTGCCAACAAAGCCGAGACGGTAATGCTCGTGGAGAAAGACAAGACCGACGCGGACATCAGCGTTGTCCATCCCGCTTATACGAGGGCGGCGGAGTTTCCGCCGTTTGCCTTCCGCATCGTTGGCGACAGTATCGCCGTGCCGGAGATTGTCGGAGGCTACAGCTTCGGTGAGCCGAAGACGGGACGACCGGCCGTCGGGAAGTTCGATGCATACTCGTCGGTAACGGAGGCGCAGCATCGTCAGGCTCTCGGCATAATCTTCACCGACCGGTCGAAGGAATACAGTTACTCCGACTTCCGCCAAGCGGTCAGGTCCGCTTACGGACAAATCCTCGGACGGTCGGTCGGAGAGAATCATGTCAGCGGCATAATCCAGTGCCTGAAGAACAAGCGTGTCGTCACGCAGGAAGGCGACAGGAAAGGCAAGCCGTACCGCTTCAATCCCGATTTCGTCTGGTGACTTCCGGCTTGCCGGGAAACAAGGCTGTTTTAAGCCCCGAATGGGGTTATAAATAGTCTTGGGAAGTATATTACCCCGGAGTTTTCGGCAGAAAACCGGGAGGAACCGCAAAAAAGCGGCAGCAAGCTGTGAGATTATGGAAGATTTTTCGTGGAAAAATTCAAAAATAACGGTGCAAGAAAGACACAAAATGCCTCCAGGAAATCGATAAAACAATGGTGTTGCCAATAGTAACAGACTACTTTATCCGGCCAATATATTTTAGCGACATTAATTGAAACAGTTCGTTTGGGTAATGCAATATAGCCGACATGAATATCATTTTAACGGCTAAAAATGACCTAGTAACACATAAATTTACACATATATTTCGGTTATAACCGATCTGAAACTTTTCGGGTTGCATAACCCGATGGGATCGTAACTATCCTGAAAATGATATCAATTTGTGAGATACATTCTGTGTTGACCAAACTATTTTGAGAGCTTAGGATTGAGATGAATATCTCCAATTACAGGAACTATATGTATAAGAAATCTTTGGTTTTTTGAATCATTTTTATCACTTATACGGGTAGCTCGAGGAACACCATATTCACCACTTCCAGCTATAACCAGTTCACATTTATCCATATTTGTAAAGTCGATGCCTGCCTGTTCCCTCCAAAACTCATGTAATTTTAGTGCGCGTTGATAGCTGAGGACATCATTATTGAAATAATCATCGACATGATAGCCGTCAGCTGAAGCCTGTCCTTCAATAACAACAAGATACTTAATGTCAGTGCGCAGGGAATCGTTTTGCTGTAAATTAAGAATAGTATGCTTGATTTCTTCACCGGCATCTTTAATCTGTTGACGAATAGCGTTGGCCTCTGTCAGATTATATTCGGGAGATTTAGGGTCATCTTGAAGTAGGTTATCAAGAGAAAACTTACCTTTCTGATAGTTAACCTGAATTTTGAAGATATGTTTGAGATAATCTTGATTGAACTCGAAGTATTCGGGGTCAATATTATCTACTGCCTTGTAGATAGACATAATTTCCTCATACTTATCTTTGAACTCCTCCAGTTCTCGCTGCTTGATCTTGAAGCGGCTATAAGATACCGCAAAAAGTACAAGCATGATAGCGAACAACGTGGTCATAATATCCACATAGCTCGGCCAAAAAGCACTTTTATTATTGCGACTATCCATAGGTAAAGTTATTTACGACCGCCGAAGATACCGCCGAGGAAGCCACCACCCGATGTAGTCGGGGTTTCCGATTTCTTCTTGGCATCTTCAATAGCCTTGTCAAGAAGTTTACGTATAGATTCGACTTCGCTACGAGTGGTTTCGATGGTTTTATCTACTTCTTCACGAGAACTTTTAGTGTTTATTGAGGTAAGTAATTCCTCAATCTTTTTCAGCTTGCTAAGCTGAGAGAACTCTTGCTGAATCTGGTCAAGAGAGAACTTCTCCTCTATAGCGGCCACAATCTCGCGTCGGCGTTCAAGCATTTCTTTTTCGAGACCATCGAGAATGTTCTGGAATTTCTCGGCATAGGTGGCGAAACTTTCTTCGTAAGTACGACCGAGTTTAACGATAGCTTCGGATTGCATCTTGAAAATATTTTCAAGATGTCCGTCGGAAACTTCCATAGCCTCGACAGCGACTTTCTGCTTTTTCTTAATAACAGTAATCGCTTGTTTGAGGGCTTCAATTTCGGTGTTACCAAGAAGGTCAGTTTTTTCGATACTGCGACCAAGAGCATTAATGCTTTTCTCAAAGTCAGTAATGCGCGAGAGTATCTGATTGAGTTTATTGGCAACATTAAGCGGAATTTCAAGAGATTCGTTATACTGGCGTTGCGTGTTGACAAGTTCAACGGTAACGCCCTTGATAGCGTTGCGAGTAACTTCAAAGCGATTAAGAGCCGTCGTAACGAGGTCAAAGTTCTGCGAAGCACGAACAAAAGCATCGAGAGATTCAACGACACCACGAGAGCGGAGAGTCTTGAGAAGTTGAGCTTGCAGGTCAACATTTTCATTAATTTTGTCCATATTCTCGCCCATGATGCGCACAGCTTCCGAAACAATGGTTACGTTCTGCTCAAAAGCAGAACCGAAGCGTTGAGTGCAAGAGTCAAAAGTCGCCTGAAAGCGGTCGATCACATTATTGAACGACGGTTCAAAGAGGTTGATGGTGTGGTGCAGTTTATTCAGAGCAGCAACCATGCTGACACCGAGGGTTGGCATAAGTTCATTCTGAATAAACTCGTAAAACTCGTTCTTGTTTTCACGAACCACCCTTTGAGTCTCGGCTGCAAGATGATGAGTAATCGTCGTAAGGAGCAAACCGATGAAACTTGTTGACATCGAAACGAGAACACCTGAAATAAGATTGCCGATAGTCTCGTCAGTAATGCCCTCACCATTCGGAGAAGACCCCAAGCCGATAGTGAAGAATAACAAGCCAAGGAATACACCAATGAAAGTACCCATGAGGCCTACATAGGTAGGGAATGCAATACGTGACGTTGCATTATCATACAAGACATTGATTTTTCGGTCAGTCTTGTTTTGAATGACCGAAAAATCTGTGGTGCCATGGTTCTTTTTGGTGTACTCATTCAACTCCTTGATAAGAGTGTGTAGGCTGGAACCTTCTTCCGCTACATAAGGATTGAGCTGAGAGTCTTCTGCCTCCCCATATACTTCATATTCGCGTTTCTTAACGAAGAAATTGCGGACTGTCTCTAACTTCTTTCGATTTCCGAAAAAGTAATAGAGCTGAACGCCAAACGCGATTATAAAAGTCGCGATAGATATAATCAGCGATACGATAGAAATACCTGACTGAAACATATTAAATCTTAGTGAGTTTTAACACGTTATCAATAATAGGCAAGAAGAATACCGAATCGTGGTAAACCTCGCTGTCATTGAGCTTCTGAATGACCTGGGTCTTGAAGTTCTTCTCCAGAGAATCATGAGTGCCGGAAGAAATAAGATTGATTATCTCGGTTGAGTCAACCTGTTTATCAAGCTCACCCTTGGAGATAAGAATGCGAAGGAGATCAGCGTAGAGTTTATTGAACGATGCGAGGGTATTGAGAATGTCGCGACTAACCGCCGGAAAGTCGGCTTTAAGCTGTCCGACATTCTCATAGACCTTATCAGAAACGCCTTGGAAGTTAAACTCATCAGGCACATCGACGTCAGAGTTGCGATAAAGACCACCATAGCAGGTACATTCTTTTCGACTATTGGGAAGAATAACCTGAATATCCTTTATATCGCCATAAACATTCTTGAAGATTGTGGTGACAAGTTCTTTGATGGTTGCCTTATCGGAAGAAAGCAGACCGTCGATGTAACGGCTACCGTTTCCGCAGAAAAGGACAGAACGCGGACAAGCGAGGTTCTTAGCCTTATACATCTTCGCCATGAAGTACACGATAGAGGCGAAGTGATATAGAAACAGAGGCTTGTATGCTTCTTTCAACTTCTTGGTGATTTCGCAACGGTTATCATTGCTCAGCCAGAAGTTAATGATGTCCTTAGTGGACACCTCTTTGTCGGAGCGCATCTTAATATTGAGCTGTTCAAGTTCATCGGTATGGTCGCCGAGATGAACAGTCTCAACGAAGCGTTCGTAAATGCCGTTTACACGGTCATTGTCGAATCCGCTGAAGCCATTACCCCAAAGAACATCGCAACCGAAGTGAACGGAGTTTGCGATTTGGGGTTTGCCGTCGGCAAAATAAATGAAGTCGCTTGAACCACCACCTATATCGACGATTGAGACAGCGTCAACGCTGTTGAAAGAGTTCTTTTTACTGAAATAGTAATAAGGAGCCTCGGATTCAGAGACACAGTCGATTTGCGAAGATCCTATATTAAGAAGATTCTTCGCTTCCTCTTGCCAAATGGTCGTATAGATGTCCTTGATAGTACCCTTGAAACTGAGAGGACGGAACCAAATCAGTTTAGTATTGGCAAGCAGACCGTTCTTTTGGAGAACGTCTGTCTTGATGATAAGGAGTAGCTCACGGATAAAGAGACGCAGTTCTTTTTCGTGGCTGTCCTCCCACTTAATATCGGTAAGGATTGACTGGTTGCCAAGCCCAATAGATTTCTCGTAGAAGAAAGCGATGTTGCAGTTGTCAAACAGCGATGGCTTACTTCTGTCGCCTTTTTTCACACAGAGAGCGGTGCGGATTGGGAACCGATAGATAGAACCATCGATGAGAGCCGGAACGAACTCGGTGTTGAAATTCTTGCGACACTTCGGAGCAATAGCATTTTCAATCACCGAGACAAGCGAGTGTTGAGAAGAACGCTTGAAATCATGGAGGAACGCCACCATTGGCTCACCCATATTTAGCTGTTCAGGCTCGTTGTCCCTACCTAACTTGCAGCATGAAATATAGGTGTTCGTGGTACCAAGGTCAACTGCATAAGTGTAGGAGTCTTGGGTACGCTGAGCTCGTTTCCAATTCGGGAGCAACACACCTTCACAGGTTCCGCTGTCGAGGGTAAAGCGCAAGCTGATAGCGTCGAATTGGGAATTAAATATCTCGTAGAACTTGGAACCGGCATCAATCTCTCTCTCATCATTTTGCTCGGAGCGAACAACGGCAGGGCGAACGCCGAACTTGGCGTGAGTATTATCCCTGTCAATTGTTTCAATTTCCTCGAAGCGGCTATCGTCGTTTTTGAAGAAGAACGACATCTCCATATTGTTGATAGAAACCGGGCGGTATTCGGCAGTTGCATCGTTTATAACCGCCATTACCTTGAAGTAGTTGTTTTCGTTTCTATTCGGAGAGAGGATGTTCGGGAAAACAGCAAGGTTGAAGCTGATGTTTTCACGTTGCAGGTTCACGATTCTACCACGAGTACCGAAGTTATCGGAATCGACATAATAGTCCTTGGTGTATTCCTGACCCTTATATTTAAGGGTAACGATAACTTTGGCATTGGTTACTTTGCAGATACAGTGGAAATCGCCCTCGATAAGAGATAAGGCTTCGTGACTGATAGGCAACATGAAGTCGTAATCTCTGTTATCATCTGCACCGGCGTATGTCATAGGCTGATAATAGTCCTTAGACAGACGGAACGGCAGTTTGATAAGAGTATCATTGAAGAAGTTTACAGTGCTTAGGCCGGAATCTTTGCCAATTGGCAGACCATTTACGACAAGCTCATTAGAGTTTTCTGAAATGATAGGTTTGAACTGCGGTTGCCAGTTTTTGTTGATTTCCGGGTCTGTAATCTGAATTTGCTTGATGTAATCGCGGAGTTCTTTCATCTCATCGCCCAGAGGGGAATTATCAACGAGATGGAACATATAGTTTTTGAAATCCTTGTCACGAGCACCGAACAAACGAATATCACGGAAGTAAGTACCACCGGACTTACGAACCAACGAAGGCATCTGCTGATAGCGTTTACCCATGAAGGAAGTAGTGCCGTTTCCACGGTGATCTACTTTCTTATCGAAGTCGGGAGGAGTTACGAAGCCGGTAAACGGCGATGAAGTGGCGAGAAGATAATCGCGGCCACCATCGACGAGCACTACAAAGAACAGACGGTTGCCGGATGCTTTGAGGTCAGAGGCAAAGTAATTCTCCACCGCACTACCGAGAATAGGAACTTGTGTTTTCAAGTTCTTCAGGTCAGTGGCAAGCTCCCACTCACGGATAACGATTTTACGGGTATTATCCCAACGACCTTCGTGGAAGGTCTGGTTATATAGAAGTTCAAAAACGTCGAGAGTGTCAGACACGAGACGGTTATAAGCGTCTCCGGCGTTTTTCTTAGGGTTCTTGACTTCCTCGAGGGCACGGCGAAAAGCCTCCTTAACAACGAAGAAACGAGCAAAAGGAGTCGGAAGAGCATTTAACGCGCTACTATTGTTAGTGCGTTGCTCTGAGATTTTAGCGAGGTCTCCCGCAGTGATAGGGCCTTTTTCAGCCGTCCACTCCTGACCTTTAAGACCGCGCTCGATTATATTGAGGTCAACACTACTCATAGCGTTACATTATTTTAGAAGTATATTTATCAATAGCTTGGTAAGCATAATCAAGGAAACGCCGGAACTTTATTGTGTGAGTATCGTCTTTATCCTTATTGCTTGCGCGTATCATATCCAACAAGTAATAGGATTCATCTTTGGCATCAAGCGAGAAGTCCTGAATCCAGTTGGAGAGTTTAGCCGAACGATTGTCGGGGTCAGCGATGGTGAGCGGAGCGAAACTGCGCTTGTTTTCAGCAAGTTCCTGATACCACCGCGAGAAACGGGCAAGGAAATTGCGGAGACTGACAAAAGATTTGTCAGCATAGAAATCAGAATCAAAGCCACGGTTTTTCGATAGGGGGAATTGGCTCTCGTTAGGCAGGAAATAAACCAAACGAGAAAGCAACATCATGTCTGCGACTGCCTTAACAACATCGTTGTAGGCATCACCGAGAGAAGACACCGAAAGAGATTCAACATCTTCCTTAATGGCGCGAGATAGAGCCTGAGTTTTGTCGGGCTTGTCAGTCTTTGACAGGAAGTCAAAGAGAGCGGTCGCGGCGACAAGTTCGACGAAATGTGCCTTATCTTCCTGTTTCTTCTCGTCGTTAGCGTATGTGGTTTTCATGCCCTGTTCGCCGACGTAATATAGATAGTCAGACAAAACACTTTGCTCATAATAAGCAAGAGCGGACTTCGTCTTGGTAAGGAAGTTTGCCGAATCAATGTCGCTATCAGTTGTCGAGGGGTCTTCGAGCGAGAAGTACGGAAGAACCGAGACGGCACCCATAATAGCGTCCTTGACATTAGGATGGTTAGTAGAGTTGCGTATTTTCTTTTCAAGGAGCGGATAGCCTGAGGCACCGGTGCCGCCGAAAATCGAGCTAATTATGAAGATGCGGTCGCCTTTCTGACAAGCGTTGCAGAACGCTTGGAACCAGTCTGCACCCTTTATCATCTCACCGAGGACAACCGTACCGACATTAGGACTACCTTTGAAGCCTACAGACAGGTCATTGTCAAGGTTGGCTTGCGAGAACATAGTCTGTACGAGATACTTGTTCACATCCTCAGAATTAAGGCTGCCAACATTGAGGTATTGACCAAAAGAGCGTTTCTCAGCAATAGGTTCGGAAATATCGTTTTGCTGACCATTCAGTTTCGCCAGGTCGGCAATATCAGAGCCGAAGAATCCGTGTATCGGATTAAGGCGTTTGCCGTCGCTAAGAATCACATTATTGTAAACAGTTTCATACTCGCCAATAAGGGTTTGTAGATCGCGTTTTTCTTCCAAGTCCATGTGCGGGTCGATAAGGACAGGAACAATCGTATAACCCTTAGCGTCCATGCCTGCTGCGAGCAACATAGTAATGGACTTCATAACTCGGAGGCCGGTGCCGCCGATACAGAAGACAAATACCCTTTTCATAATCAGAATTTGAGGAATTTATAAGCGTTGGTACGGCCTATATTGCACCAAACCAAGGAGGATAATAAATAAAGGATAAAGCAATAAAGGGCATTATTCAGGGCGCACAACCAATAGAGGGAAGTGAGACCTGTCTTGATGTTGGTCTTGATGCCGACATATTCGATTACGACAGTACCAACAAGCGAGAGAATAAAGGCGATAGCCGCCCATAAGCCCCAATGCTTTACCTTATAATGACGACCAGGCATTTCATTGTACCCGGTATAGTAATAAATCGTGAGACCAATTCCAAGCACTGCGGTTACAATAAGCAAGACAGGCGAAAGCCCGTCGAGCTGTCGCCATACTTGATCCGCCTGTGCTTTAAGCTGGTCATTTTGTGCGAAATTCTGCAAGAACTTGCCTTTAGACGGTAGGAGGAAAAATATTTTATCGAGACCCATGTTGAGTTAGTTTTTAATCTGTATAGGAAGAAACGAGAATACGAACTGGCTCATCGTCGAAAGTATTGAGACGAGCATTGAAGCAGCCCTCCAAGAACTTATTGAAGGAGAAGGAACCGGATAGGTCATTCTCTTGTTGCGCTGAGATAATATTATTAAAGGTAATGACATAGCGACCATCGAACGGTTTGTTAGTAAACGACCATTCAACAACTTCATCATCAAGAGCGACATTATAGAGTTCTACTAAATAATCAGCATAAGACATACGCTTAAACTCGCCTTTATATGCGTGATCATCTACGAGGTGGTCTTCATCTGTGAGCAGTGCAACATCGACAGACGAGCCATAGAGAGCTTTAGCCTTAAAGCAATCTTTTAGAACGTCAGCATCGACTACCCCCCAGGGATAACCAGTCATGTTGACGCGAACGACGAACTTACAGGTATCTGAAATGGCGCGATCAAAGGTAGTTATCAGATTCTTGGGATAAGAAGCACTGAGCATACCATTGTTCACGTCCTTAATTTCATAAGAAGGAGTATGGTAATTCATTGCCATATCTCCGGATTCCACGTAGGAGTTGGTTGCTTCGCACCAACGGGCTATGTCATTACGGACAGCGGCAACATTTTCAGAATTGCCGATGATGATATAATAGTATGGAGATTGTTCCTCTGCAATGGAGCCATTCTGATTTAAGAACTCTGAGTTAGCGCAGACGAAAGCGAGCGACACATTTGGATGAACACCGATTACGTTCCTGATCTGCTCTTGGTACTGGAGAAGTTCAGGGGCCGCAGTTTTACCCATAGGGCTATACTTCATATCAGAAACAAGAACAGCTACCTCGTTCTTGGTGGTGTCGATGTTCTCAATGATATTATGAAGCATTGCCGGAATATGGGTTGAAGAATTGGATACGAAAGCTCCAGCATTCATCTTATTGCGGAAAGTGCCAAGTATTACGGGAGCGTCTATTTCGCCACCATTCGACATAGTGTAAACATTACCGTCGGTAATGGGTGCAAGACCGGAGAAAACAGACCATACTGTTTTCTTGAAATTGTTTGCTTGATTGGCTCGAAAGAAACCATTCATGCTACCAGAAGTCTCAACATAAAGTTTTGCAGACTGAGGAAGTTCTGGAGTGAATAACTCAACAATCGTGTCAAGCGGTGCCCCATCGGAATCGAAATGAGGGTCAGCAATTGAGTTAACATCTCGCCTACACGATGATAATGCTATTGCCCCAGTTATACTTGCAATAACAAAAATATGGCGTATGATTGGAATATTCATAGAAGGCTCTCCATGTATTTGTATTGTCCATGACCCTCTATGGACTTGTTAAACAAAAAAAGCGCAGGATCTGTACCGTTACTCGTCCTGCTAATCTGTGGCTGTGGCTACCGTCACTTCGTAGAACGAGTAACGCAGAGCCTACGCCGTATGATATGATACGCCAAAGAGGACATACCTATAAGGTATAATCCACCTAAGGGTATATTAACCATACCCGAGACATCTACCGTTACTTCATTCTTGACGAAGTTTTGAAACTGCCACATTCCAGATTAGCCAAGAATCAAGCGTCGATAAACGCTTTCATTATGTAATGACCTCCCCTCGCTCCGGCTTCTAAAATAGAAGTCTCACGGCGTTAGGTCAATGCAAAATTAGCACATAAATTTCAGACAGGCAAAACTTTCTCAAGGAATATTTTGTTCTTTCAGAAAGAAGTGCTAAATTTGCGCTCAATATGACCTCCCACGCTTCCCGTAGACCAGCGCACCCGGGGAGGTCTTCGAGTTTTATGGACTATACCAAACGACCATTAACCCTGCAAGAACAGGTAGATAGATTAAGGTTTCGTGGGCTGCTGATTGATGACGAGACGCTTGCGATGCGTTATCTTTCAAACATCAGCTACTATCGTCTGCGTGCATACACTTATCCGTTTCAAGATAATGCAGATGAAGCGGCCAATCATAAATTTACACAAAGTGGCATTCACTTCTCTGATATAATAGACCTCTATTGTTTCGACCGCAGGTTGCGGTCTCTGATGTTCAATGCTATAGAGAAGATAGAAGTGGCGGTACGTGCCAAGATAGTGCAGACCTACGCAGAACAGACACATAACAGCCATTGGTTTAATGACCGGAGCCTTTATAAGCATGTGGTAAAAATGGATCGGAATGGCAATCAAACTACATCATTTGACTTGCTAATGGATGAAATCAAAAGCGAGGTTAAGCGCAGCAATGAAGATTTCATCAAGCACTACTATAATAAGTATGACAATCCTCCTATGCCTCCGGCATGGATGACCCTTGAGGTGTTGTCACTCGGAACATTAAGCAGATTGTACCAATTGCTCAAGAAATCACCCGAGAAAAAATCCATCGCAAAGGCATTCGGATTAAACGATGATAGAGTATTGGCCAATTGGCTTCATGCTGTTGCCGTATGGCGTAATTATTGCGCACATCATAGTCGAGTATGGAATCGGCGTTGTATCGTCAATATGCAGATGCCGACAAATACCGACAATCCATTTCTCGACCAATCAACGATGCGGACGCTTCACCCTAACAAGGTATTTACAGTGTTGTGTTGTATCAAGTACATCAGCAATATCATCAGTCCAAACAGCGACTTGAAACGTAATATCCTGTCAATTATTGGCGATGGCGGCAACCTGTTGAATTTACAGGAGATGGGATTCCCTCGGAATTGGAAATTGCTAGATGTGTGGAAATAATAGTCATTCTTGTGGTTATCACGAGAGCGCTGTTATCCGCAGGCATAATTATTTACTCTCTATAAAGGGGGAACGAACCGTTCACTCCTTGACAGATTCCCTTCCGATAGACGCAATTCTGCGTAGCACAGGAATGTTTTACTTTAAGCGTACTATATATACGCTTGGAGTAAAATAAAACTATCTACGCATGAGTACCAAACAGCAATTCCGCACATACGGTAAACCTTCAAAAAAGAAAAATTGTATTTGCCCATAAATCCCGAAGTCTGCCATACAGTTCCTCTTATAATGCTTCCTATTTATCTTTTTTTGAAGGTCAAATCCATCATCGAGCAATTTTATTGCGTGTAAACGAAAGTTAAAAATATTAAATCTTCGGCTTTAGAACCTCTATTGAACCAATAACGCTACTTTTCTACCGTATTACGCACAAACCACTGAACACAAACCATTAACAAATTCAGACTAAAAGATAAGTTTTATCCTCGCACTATCCGTTATCATTTATACGGCCATAGACACTTATCTTTTCCTTTGCCATGACATCAATATCATGCGTATAACGACTCCTGTCATCCTTGGACTGGTAATCGCTATCATATTGTGCGGACTCCTACACAAATTTTTCTATAAATGGCTGACAAAAAATCCTATCAACTTCTCTTTTGGCAAGCTATCTACCCCTATTGTAGAATCAGAGAACGCCATAGAATCTATGGATGCTACTGAAATACTGCCCATCGAGCAACCGATGGGTTTGGCTGAACAGGAGTGTCCTCCATCCCAACAGTCAAATCAAGATACTGTAAACTCTGATTGTCCGCAAGATTCTCATTTGAATAAATATGATTCCATATTGGTGGAACTCAAAAAGAAAGAAATTGAAAGGCAAGCGGAAATCATGGATGCGATTCGGGAATATGTAACCATCAAAACAGCACCTTATCTCTCTAAAGAAGCTCTTGCCACTCTCATTGGAAATATCGAGTGCATGGCTTGCGGTCAAACCGATTTATATAAACCGATTCGTTCCAATATAGACAATCCGCTGAGGTCGCCGGGACTTCGCCATTTGGCATGGAATGTCGGTGAACGCTTGGGAGTACCCTTAGCGAAAAGAGCCGTTTTTATCAAGAAATCATTTCCATACGAACTCGTAAACGCGACCCTTGAATATCTTAAACTTAATTTACGGGATAATGTCTCAAGCCAGATTCCCATTGATGTACCAGATAAAGGCGACTATCGCTTCCATTTAGATGTAGATAATGATGACTCGCAATAAAAAAGTATGCAGACGAAATAATTAATCCGGTCTGTATTGTTCTGCAAGGTTTCATTGAGTTGGTTCGCAGCATGTTAAACGATTAAAAGAATCATAATATGGAAAAAGACCAACTCACATTCAACGACCTGCCGACTGTGGTAGGCGAACTATGCGACAGAATCGCAAGTATGGAAACCCTGCTTACGGAGAAACTTTCCAAGCAATACGAAACCAAAGAGAACACGCACGTCCCCATGACCGTACAGGAGGCTTGCAACTATCTTAAAATGCCGTTGTCGACCTTTTATTACAAGGTCAAGAAGGACGATATTCCGGTTATAAAACAGGGAAAGCATCTCTACATCTATCGTGACGAACTGGATAGATGGCTGGAATCTTCCCGGAAGAATCCGGCTCCGCAAAGTTTCGAGGACGAGAATGAGTCCTTGCTCGCCTCCCATCGCCGTAAACCGAACACTAAAAACTGGTAGCGATAGAAAAGACGAACACTATTATTCTTTCTCCGGAAGAATTGGCCACTTATATGGCGGAGTCAACAATAAGCGTAACAAGTACATACGAACACTCCCCGGTGGTTCTGATGGTGGACGATACTGTTATCGGAACATTGGGAAACTTCAGTGCTTCCATCGAGAAAGCCAAAAGCAAGAAAACTTTCAACGTTTCAGCCATTGTCGCATCGGCATTGAGTGGCAGCACCGTTCTTCATTATCGGTCTACATTTCCCGAAAACAAGCGGAAGATTCTATACATAGACACAGAGCAGGGGCGGTATCATTGCCAGTTGGTATTGAAACGCATATTACGTTTGGCCGACTTGCCGGAATACAAGAATCCGGATAATCTGATTATGCTGGCTCTGCGCAAGTTTTCCCCTAAACTACGTCTAGCGATAGTTGAACAGGCCATTGGCACAATACCGGATTTGGGATTGGTCATCATAGATGGCATTCGTGATTTCCTTTACGACATCAACTCCTCCAGCGAATCCACCGACATCATCTCCAAATTCATGCAGTGGACGGATGACAGGCAAATCCATATCCATACCGTCTTGCATCAGAACAAGAATGATGAACATGCCCGTGGTCACATCAGCACGGAACTCAACAATAAAGCGGAAACCATCATGCAGGTCGAAGTGGACAAAGAGGACAAAGCTGTAAGCGTGGTCGAAGCCGTCCATATCCGTGACCGTGAGTTTGAGCCTTTCGCCTTCCGCATAAACAAGGAAGCCATGCCCGAACCGGTAGAGTCCTATCTGCCCAAAGAGAAGAAGACCGGACGACCAACCAAAGGACCGTTCGATCCGGACAAGGAGATTCCAAAGAATGTACATCGTCCAGCATTGGATACCGTTTTTGCCAATGGCAACATCAGCAATTACGATGATTATATAGAACGCTTGAAAGAGGGTTACGGATTGCAGGGTATAAAACTCGGTTATAACAAGGCGGTAAAGGTCGCAACATTGCTAAACGACAAATAAATGGTTATAAAAGAAGGGAAAGATTATGCCTTCAATCCAGAATACCATTATTGAGTTCAACTTTACTTTATTGTCGGGGCGTATATATAAGAATAAAGCAAAGTCGGCAGGAAGACATCATGTGAGATATTCATATTCTCCCCTCTTTTAGAGGCTCATATCATCCTATGTTTCCTATCCGAGTGCCAGTTCACTATACGCATCCTATATGGCGTGTCGGGAAACATCAACAGGTAACTGTTGCGAGATATGCCAAGGTATAACCTCACTGCGTTACGGTTGTACATTGGCACTCTCACCTGCTCAGTTCCCTCGCCGGTGCGGTACTCGCAAGCTCGCACCTATTCAACCATTATAAAACGATTCAAATGAAAGAAGATATTGAAAACACATCGGATTCCTCGAAAGAAACCAGAAACGTCTTCATCGGAGCAAAAGTCACTCCTACTCAAAAGGAGTATATAAAATTAATGGCTGCCCAATGCGGTATGACTGTAAGTGACTACATATTATCACGTGCGTATAACTTCAAGCCCAAAGCAAGGCTAACGAAAGAAGAAGCGGTATTGTTACAGAATCTGGACGATTGTCGATCAGACCTCGTAAAATACACCTCCGCCCTACACGGAATGTCCACAAAGCAGCGCATGGCAATGTTCAATCAGATTCCGTTCATGGTCGGCTGGCTCAAGGAACTTGGCAATGTGGCCGAAAGTGTCTGCCAGTTCCTGAATGCGGTAAAAGAGAAGAACAAAATTCCGTCCAACCCTAAATCCGAAGAAGAATGATTGCGAAAGCCAAAGCCATATCGCACGGTATAAACGACATCCGTTACATTACCGGCGAATCACAGCACAAAAAACATCCGGAGAAGATTTATCGGGTATTGGACAATCTGTTGCCCTCAGAACCGGACGCTATGGGGATATGGAACTCCACTATCCCAGCATCGCCCGATAAAGAACTCCGTTATCAGAATCGAGTTGAGCCCGTCTCCCGAACATACCCAATTCTATGACATCGAAGATTGGCAAAAACTTTGGCAGGAATTCGCCGAGGAGTTTGACAAACAATTGATTACCGGCAAGGATGGGAAAGTCCGTTCCTGTCCGACCAATTTGGCGGGCAGCAAATACTCGGTTTGGCTTCATATGGAATCTAAAGGCGAAGTTCCCCATCTTCATGCTGCGGTTTGCCGTTTGGATGAGAACGGTAATATCAACAACGACCACAACATTCATCTTCGTGCGCAACGTGCTGCCGAGCGAGTGGCAAAGAAACGAGGCTGGACAACTGCGGCACAAATCAGAAATCGAAACATTCCACAAGTGAACCGAGACTGCATGAATGTATTGGAAGCAATGTCATCATGGTCATGGGATGAATACAAGAATGCTCTTATACAGAAAGGTTATACCGTCCATGAAAGGGAGGACAAGAAAGGTATTCTTCGTGGTTATGCCCTCATGAATGGGAACACCAAATACAAAGCTTCCGAATTGGGAATCGGCAGGAACCTGATGGTCTCGAAACTTCCTGCGACATGGAAGAAACTGCACCATCAGCCAGCTACCGTCATTAGCAATAATACTCCCCCAACCGTTCAACAGGCAGCGATACATAAGGTTGCCCCTATTGACTATACCCAATATCTCACATATAGTCAGGATATGATTTCCTATGCCCTCAGTCATGAAGGCAAGGATTACAAATTCTATATCCCGGAAAAAGTACTTGACTGTTTCAATGACGAATTTGATTACAGGTTTATTGCCAACTGTCAGGAACTTACCGATATGGCTGTAGCTATATTTGTCGGACTGATAGATACCCCCAATGTAACAACCGGTGGAGGTGGCGGAGGTTCACAAAGCGATCTCCCGTGGAGAGACAAGGACGAAGACAACTTACAATGGGCACGCAGATGCGCTCGTGCTGCTAGTCGTTCGTTAGGGAAGAAACCGAAAACAGGACTAAAACGATAAGCCTATGAAGCCAAACATGAAAAAGAAATTCGATTTTTCCGCAGAAATGAGTGAAGTGGAATCCATAAAAACCACTCCCAAGAATGAATATCTGGAAGAAGAAAAACGGCTACTCGATATAAATGCCAAGGAACTTGCCAGCCTGAATGACAATGTATATAAGCTGAGAACAGAAGTTGAAAATCTGTCCGGCTCTATACGAGAGTGCAAACCTATCATTTCTGAAGAAATGCAGAAGTTGGCAGTTGAATTTGGAGCAACACTTCTCTGCAATTTTCTTGGTCAGATTGAAAGCAAATGCAAGGAAGCCGAGCGGAGAATAAAGAAAGCCGACAATGCTATCCATATCCCGGCTACCGCATTCTACATTTTGATTATCATTGTAGTCGCTCTGTCTTCTTTTTTCGTGTGCATGATAGTGGCTAATGCAGAGATTTTGCATTCCGGATTGATTTGGAAGGCTGTTATTGGTTGTATTCTTATGGCTGTTTTGGGGATTGGTATAGCTGTAGTTATACAGAAGTTTTCGGATAGAGGCAAATAAACGAAAAGTCTCAATCGGATAGGGATTGCTATCGGTTGAGACTTTATTCTGTATTGTGTCAAAAGCTAACTTTTACTCCCCTTGCTCTAACACCCCTCTGATTTGCTTATCAAAATCAGAATCAATCGGTTGAGTAAGATTAAAAATATCATATTCCTGTTCCGCCTTGGCTTTTGCCTGATCAGCAGAAATACGTCCTTTATCTGGCAAAATCTGATAATCCATAAATGAGAGGAACTTAGCTACACTTTCAGAGAATTGCTCCATATTGAAAGTGTTCCGACGTCTAATAAGCTTTTCAATATATTCGAAGAATGCTGATACAGCAAGTTCCAATTCCTTTATCTTTTTCTCTGGCAGATAGTTCTTTGCAACAGTAACATCCGATTTTAAGATACGTCCATTGGGAGAGTTCTTCCAAGTAGTCAAACCCATATGCTCTTTGGCATGATCCGCATTGTGATACACAATTTCGGCTGCCGTCTGCCCTGTAATTGCATAATGAAACCGATTCTGAATCATCGCATAGAAATCGTGTGTTGTTGGCGAGTCTTTGTCATAGTCAATGCTACACTCAGCATATATATCCGTAATCTTCTGCCATATCCTACGCTCACTGGCACGGATGGAACGTATCCGTTCAAGCAACTCCTGAAAATAATCCTGCCCAAACACCGTTTCACCTTGCTTCAAACGGTCATCATTAAGAACAAACCCTTTTTTAATGTATTCATTCAGGATTTTCGTAGTCCATTGACGGAAACGAGTAGCTTGTAGTGAATTTACACGATAACCAACCGAGATAACAGCATCAAGATTATAAAATTGTGTGTTATATATCTTGCCATCCTCGGCAGTATGTGCAAATTTTGCACATACTGAATCCTGCTGTAACTCAGCTGACTCAAATATATTTTTGAGATGCTTGGAAACAACCGTTCTATCCACGCCAAAAAGTTGAGCCATCGCCTTTTGGGTACACCAAAGGGTTTCATCCCTGATGATTACCTGCACCTTTCCTTCCTTTTCCGGAAGATTGTATAATATGAATTGTATTTCTTGTAACATAATAAGGAGCTTAACTAAATAGAATATGATAAAAAAACGGTAGATCTAAAAAATGATGCAACACATATAGCTTTTTGAAAAAACTACTCCCATAAATGTCTAATCATACTTTTTATAGTCTCATTCTCTAATTTCATACTCAGCTGTTTTGACATATCATTATCACCAGCAATGTGTAATGGGTGATTATAAATAATACCTAGTAAATAATAGGTTTCAGGAACTACAATTCCTTGGTCATGAGCATAATTAAGTTTTTCGGTTGTACCATGTGTAATGAGGAACTCTTGTTTATGGGCATCAGCATCAATATAATTATAAGCATTTTCTTCTATCTTAATTCTAATCGAGACACATACCGCCAACGGGTCATATGTCTTACCTGGCTCTAATAAATATTTTCGCAATTCTCTATCAACTTTCTTTTTGAACATTCTTGGTGTTCCCCAATCAAGGTTAAGAGACAACTGTTTAAATTCTTCCGTAATATCAATCGTATCAATATTAGGATGGTAATGTAAATAATATGTATCTACGGCATTTTTAATTAACAAATTCTCCCTTGCACCTATAAATTGAGCCATTTTATCACTAATTTTCCCCTTGTAGTTTTTTAGATAACATATATTCAACCGTTTATCATTAAAACAAAGATGTTTCAAATAATTAGGATCAATATGAGTAAGTAGAATAGGGAATATAATTCTCCTATTTTTTCTATAACTATCAATTAATGTGGATATATAATACTGGAATGCGACAAGATTTGCATCATCTAAATAATCAAAGAATTCATCAATAACAAGGATACAAGCTTTTGATTCCTTATAATGACATTCCATCAACCTAGATATAAAAGTAAGAATATCACGTTGACCATTAGAAATCATATTAGCTTTTGGCCATTCAATTATTAAAGAATGATCTTTGATTGCAGACTTAATTTCAAATCTATCACTTACAGGATTTATCTTTTCAAGAGTTGAGTCTATCTCTACTTGTTTTTTTTAGAAAGTTTGCGTACGCCAAAGCTTTTCTATAATTCACTCCCATGCTATTTCTAACATGAATAATTTGCCAAGCGACAAGAAAGACATCTACTATATTATCAAATGCTGAATTTTGTCTTATTATATCACATAAATTAGTTAACTCTTGATTATTGATATCTATAATATTCTCTCTAATAATTTCATCCTTAATACTGTAGGCTGTTTTTCTATTATCGATACTATTAATTTTCGCTATTATTGCATTAAAAGGAGTTTTAAAACGAACCAAACTAAACTCTTCAAAATTTATATTCTCAGAGATACGTATTATTAAGTTATACTGACTATAAATATTGGAGATGTCTGTTAATAGTTTTCCATTAATTCCAAAATCTCGTTTATTCCTAGGAAGTGAATAATCAAAGTTTATTTTTTGGGGAATAGTTTGGATCATTACAGTCGGACTAATATCGTTCGAAGCTCTTGCTATAGTTCTACCACCATATCGTTGAGCAGTAGCTTTAGGTTTAAGCTGACAATTAATCACATATATATCAAATTTACTTGATATAGAGTTCTGACTGTCATCTGCTTCTAAATTTTCTCCTGTACTTAACTTTAATCTTAAAATAGGTTTATTAGAATTATCTCCATTATAATAACTACTTTCATCAAGATCTAATTTACTATTTTTAAGAGATTTAAATGCTATAGCTAAAGAAGTCTTTCCAAAGCCGTTAGGCGCAACTAAAATATTAGGACGATTAGGTTGAATAGATTGCTTTAACTCAAAATTTTGCAATCCTTTTATATTTTCTATATGTAGTTCAGTTATTACCATAGGTATAATAAATATTATTTACAGAATTTATTAGCTATTTAAAATGACAATCTTGTTAAAGCAAACTAACCCCATAAGCATCAACAGTTTCTTGACTATCTCGACCGGTAACTACTTTTCCTGTTGCTTTTTCTACACGATTCAATAACTTGATTGCTCGATCTATGAAATAAGCATCAAAATCATCTGATGAAAGATAAATATAATTTACCTTGTGAGATTCTATTGCTTCTTGAATCTTAAGTTGGTCTAATCCTTTGTTAGCCATAGTACCTATATAGGTACTTGGTGCATGTCCTCCTATTGAACGATTGGAAGATGCATAAATTGGAGTCTTATTAATGACAGAATTCCATTTTATACGTGGAAGTTTATTTTTCTCGCAATAAGTTTGAGGGAATATATGATGAATATCAGCATCTTCATCAATGTAAGATGCTATATCCATACGATGCCCTGTCATAAAATCAAGCGGTGAGTCTTGTAAGATAAGTGCCATAATACCTTTGTACGCTGCACTATTCCTAGTCCGCATAGTCAATAAACGAGTTGGTTGTATATTGGAACGATATACAGTTTCTGGCATTTCACCACCTTCCATCCAACGGAATACGCCCATTATATCAGTTGCAAATCTAGCTTCATTGGCACCGCCATATAGTTCACCCATTACGCCACACCAATACCAACGAGACAATAATCCCTGTTTGCTTCCAAGATGCAACATTTTTTTATTTTCATTGTCGTATGCAAAGATTGCAGCAAGCGGAATAAGTTGTGACGAATATGGAAGATCTCTGGAACGAAAAATACCCTGATGTACCAAAAAATCAGCTGCATCACAGAAACCTTTAATCAAAGCGTCATGATACTTCAAATAATCCTTCAATTCAAGCCTAAGAATGTCTTTTTTCTTACATGTTACAGCTACACGTTCATCATCTCCAGAAACAACTCTTTTATAATATGATACCAACAGAGTCATTGCCGCCCAAAAATTAGCACCAGCGATTTCTTTCAATAGCTCGCCATTTACTTTTTGAGCAAAAATATGGCGAATAGTCTCCCAATCTTTTCTCAATTCATGTCCCTCAGCAGCAAATGTAGCTGTAACGAGTTCGAAAACAGTAAGAGGTACACCACCAGTATTTACATTCTCAAAAATCTGACAAACAGCTTCCTTTGGTGTTTCTTTATCAAGCTGAATTATAGGTATGTTATACTCCAAAATTGGGCGAAGAATCTGCTGGGAGAAATCACGGAATAAATTTCGATACTCTCTATCACCTTTGTAATAGTCCTCCATATCATAATGCCAATCTTCCGTATCATTATGAGAAAACGTAATATTCAGAGGAAACATCAGGTTCTCAAATTCTTTCTCTCTTGTAGATAAGTCCAGCGTTACATCACGACCAATATTTGTTGTAAGCTGTTTCTTCTCGGATACAGATATGATTGCCTCCAACCTGTCCGCAGTAGGATCTAGACATTTACGAATATCTAGATAATAATAGCGTTTGATAATTGTATCTCGATTGGTCTCTAATCGAGTATTAGTTGCTTTCTTACTCTTCAAGACCTGATATAAGGTTGTGAGTCGCTGTTGCCCATCGAGCACAAGCCATTCAGGAGTAACATCTACTTTAGAATCTACTCCCTCAAACTTACGATACTTAAAACGAATATGCTCACCACCATTAGCCAAAAACATAGCTGCCCCCATCGGGAAACCAGACGTAATACTCTCTATTAGTTTGCATATCTTTGTGTCGTCCCAAACCCAACTACGTTAAAAGTCGGGTAATTGAGCCTTACCTTCCTCAACCATTTTTAAAAGGTCCTCAAGCTTCTTATCATGTGATTCTACTGCCATACTGAATCCAAACTATTAGTAATACATTTCAATATACTGATAAGCCTTATCAAAAACCTCTTGGTCCTTAATTTGGTAATTAACCCACAGAATAGAACGTAGCTTCTTTTTTATCTCTCGCTGAGCAGTAATGCTTTTGAATGCGTCTTTAAATTTGCGCACAATAGCCACTACATTTTCATCTATATCTGCAACGACACGCTCTACAATTATAGGAGTGTCTTCTGTCTTTATGGATTCAAATAACTCCGTAAGAGCAGCTTTTGCTTGTTCCCTCTTATCAAGAGGTTGATTTGAATTTTTTTCTTCCTCAAGGACCTCTTTGGCAAGAGTTAGCAATCCACGGAGGAAATCAATACTAGTTATAAAATTCTCCTCCATATGACGACGCAGTTCATCCAACTTTTCGGCAAATGCCTTGTAGTTGGGATCTCCATGATGCTCACCTAATCTCAAACGGAGCATCTTTTCGACCTCAAGTATCTTTTTAGGATTATCTTTCGCTTGCTCCAACACCATATCAATAACATCTCCATCTACCACAAGATCTTCAAGAGGAGTACCTATATCGATTGTATCAATATTACGATGAATTATCTCAATAGTTTTAGCACCCAATAAAGTCCATATAAGTGAACCTCCAGTACTAACAGGACGTACGCTTTGATATACTTGGGCCAGCCAAGTATAATCTGCCTGATAAGCAGCCAGCATTGCATCCGGACTTACAGTTTCCCAGGCTTTAGCCAATCGTGAAAAATGTTTTGCAAAATTCGTTTTGATCGTCTCTTCAAGCAGACATTGCTGAGCTGCCTGTAAACCTTCCCAACCCCCTATCATACGATCTACTCCTGGGAAAAAGTCAATACACTCTTGTAAGAACTGAGGTATTAATGCTTTTATCTCATCAATATTCTTTACAACTGTTTTGACTGTTTCTTCATCAAAGGCAAGGCTCTTCGCTACATTGTCAAAGACTCCAACAAAATCCACAATCAGACCACATTTCTTATCAACATTGTATTTTCTATTTGTACGACAAATAGCCTGCAACAGCGTATGGTCTTTCATCGGCTTATCAAGATACATACACTGTAAAATCGGAGCATCAAAACCTGTCAACAGTTTAGAAGTTACAATCACCATTTTAATTGGTGACAATGGATCACGGAATTGGTCAAGAAGTTTTTTCTCTTGGTCACGATCACGCCGATATGCCTTATAGTCATCAGCTTTATCGCCAGCCGTATGCATAACGATAGTGGTTGCATCTTCCGTACCCAAAAGAGCATCAATCGCTTTCTTATATTTCACACAGCAGTTTCGGTTATACACCACGACTTGAGCTTTCATGCCACTGGGCTCTACATACTCCTTGAAGTGATTTACAATATAACGTGCGACATCGTTAATTCGCTTCTCCGCTGTAAAAAATGCTTCAACAGAAGTTCGTTTTACTAATTCGTTCTTTTCTTCCTCTGATATTTGATCAGTCAGTTCATCAAATTCTTCTTGTAATTGCTCTTCGTTAAGATGCATCTCTACCGGCACTGTCAGGAAATTCAATTCAAGTGTAGCTCCATCTTCAACAGAATTTTGGAAAGTATATTTTGAAATATACCCACCTTTTTCTAAATCCTCATCAGCACCAAACGATTGAAAAGTATTCTTATCTCGCTTGTTGATAGGCGTTCCGGTAAGGCCAAAAAAAAATGCATTAGGTAGTGCATTGCGCATTTTTTGTCCTAAATCCTTTTCCTGAGTTCGGTGTGCTTCATCTACCAACAGTATGATATTATCTCTTTCATTCAGTACACTATCAACATCTCCGAATTTGAAAATTGTCGTTATCAAAATCTTGCGCTGATCCTGCTTGAAAAATGCAACTAACTCTTCTTTTGTCTTTGCTGATTCTATATTGGGGATATCAGCACGAGTGAAATCCCCCGTTATCTGATCTTCCAAATCAATACGGTCATCAACGATAACAACAGTGGGAGCATGTAATTCGTTCTGCAAACGTAATTTCTGGGCAGCAAATACCATCAGCCATGATTTTCCCGAACCTTGGAAATGCCAAATAAGACCTTTCTTCGGACCTTGTTTCTCACGATATGTATTTAAGACACGCTGAACAATAGCTTCACCTCCTAGATATTGTTGATAACGGCAAACAATTTTTATTTTTTTGCCTGATGATGTTCCTGTAAAAACGCTATAGTAGCGATATATGTCAAGTAGCCGGTTTGGTTGGACTAAACTCATTACGTTACTTTTAACCGACTCTACTGTACCATGCAGACGACTTTCATCTTTAAACCAAGGCCCCCATTTGTCAACAGGTGCACAGATGCCAGCATATTGAAGCTCTTTACCTTCTGTAGCAAAGGTCAATATATTCGGAACAAACATTTCTGGAATGCTCTTTTCATAATGCAGCATATCGATGGCTCCGTCAGCCCATGTAACCTGAGGGCGAACAGGAGATTTTGCTTCACCAACACAAACCGGGATTCCATTTATCAGATAAACCAAATCCAAACGTTTACCTCCATCAACAGAACTACGTGGAAACTCCCATTGATTGGTCACAACACAATAATCTTCAACAGCATCTTCGCTAAAGAATCTGATAGGTATATATTCACCATCCTTTCCAAAAGGCTCTGTGTTTTCATTAAATAACAATGTACGAAAACGATCATTGGCAGTCACTAATTCATCATAATTGCCTCCACAAATAATCGCAGCACGTAGTTTATAAATAACTTGTTCCGCTTGTTGACGTGTTATCGGGTTCAACCTGATAAGAGCTTCCAATAACCATGATTCCACAAGAACAGAATCTGTACTGCGAGGTATATCCTGTGACTTTACATACTGCCAACCATTTTTGATTGCAGCTTCTATGAGCATTTGCTCCACTGTATTGTCTTCGTTAAACATATCTATAGTTTTTATTGTTATCAATTTAATAATTAAGCGATTTCCTTTAATTCGTCACTCTGTATATCATTCAAATATACTAAAGCTTTTTGAATGACAGATTTTGATTTGTCGGCTTGTTGAGCAATGGTTGCAAAGCGATGCTGAGATTCAATCGGTGGGATTGGTATTATCACATTGCCAAGATTTCTACGGCTAACTCTAAGTATTGTAGTTCCTGTCTTTATTTTGTTTATTTGGCTCGCATAAAGAGCTGTTTTAGAAAATGAAATAAGAAACTCTGGAAGTAAAGTTGCATTCAATCTAACAATAGTGCAATCCACTGCTGTTATTGCCTTACCAATCCTTTCTGGCACAATGCAAGCTCGACCAATAGGATCTGGCAATCTAGAAATCAGAATATCACCAGGCACAATTTCCGTACAATTAAGTTTTTTGAAGGTTTCTTCTGTTATATAGCGACTTTTGTCTTCCCTACCCTTGAAGAATCCAAATCCAACATTACCTGTTTGAATAAGGCGTATTCCGTTATCTGATTGATCTTTAGATTCAATCCAATCACCATCAATAAAAGTAGCACATAATGATGAAAGCGTACCTTGAGATTTACAATCTCCAAACATCTCGATAAATTGCGATTTGAAGTCGCCAAATTTTGATTTATCGGCTTGTTCTGCTATGGAAATAAACTTTAGTTGATCCCTCATTTGAGGGATAGCCATTTTTACTTTCTCCAAGTCCTTTCTTGTAAGACTTGGAAGAACCCCCTGTTTGTTAAGCTTCGTAAAATCGTATTGACAACACCAATAATAGAAGAACTTTGGATGAAGTTTAGCCTTGTCAACATCGATACTAAAGGCCGTATCAACTATCCAGTAACCTGATTCCATGAAGATTGGATTGTTGATATTTCCTTTTCTGCCAAGAATCGTAGTATTTCCATTACATAATTTCTTTTCACCATAACACATAATACCACCACTACCACAAATTGGATAAGCGCCTTCTTCCTGATATTCTTCAGGATAAGCTTTTCCATTTGTAATAGTAACGACATCAGACCATGGTGTATCTTGACAGAGACCTCCAAACATCTCGATAAATTGCGACATACTAACCAATAAATTTACGGTGAGACATTTTTACATTTGTCTGATTCACCATAGCATATTGCAATGTTGTATCAAGACTTTGATGCCCTAAGAGATGCTGAACCTGTTCTATTGGCATACCTTTATCTATCGCCATTGTTGCCAACGTTCGGCGAAATTTATGAGGATGCACCTTAGGAATATTCAATTCACGTCCCAATCGACGTAATCGAATTTCCACGCCACTTATCTGTAGTCGATCATAGGGTGATAATAACGAAACAAACAGCGCAGGATTATCATCTATCCGTTCTGCTATATAACGTTGTAAATGTATCTTTGTACGAGCATCGAAATAAACTCGACGTTGTTTATCGCCTTTACCGGTAACGATGCATTCCCGGTTTTCAAAGTCTATATCGTTCCGATTAAGCTTAACCAACTCACCGACACGCATACCGGTAGAAGCTAACAAATCTATCAAGGCTAAATCGCGAATACCTTCGCAATGGTCTCGCATTTGTTCCAAAGCTTCATCAGAGTATGTTTCTTTGACTGTTTTTCCGACTTTTACTTTATGAATCCGACGTACCGGACTCTTCACAATATAATCTTCATCCTCAAGCCATGAAAAGAAGCTCGACAAGATGCGACGTATATTGTCTACCGTAACCTTTGTTGCCCCACTTGTTTGTTGGTAGTCATTTAGATAACTACGCAAATCATCCGTCGTAATATGACGAATTCTTTTACCTATCTTTTTGATGGTATTATTTAGAGTACTTCGATAATAGTGCATCGACTTATCCGAACAACCTTCTACTCGTTTCGCCGATAAGAAACTGCCTATCAACTCACTATTACCACCACATTCCTCGCCGTTTTTAGACGATACGTTGACATCACGAAAGGTATAATCCAACACCTTTCGTAATTGACTCATTTGCTCGTTGTTTAAAACTCCCAGCATAGCCTGCTCTATGTCATTAATCAGATTCTCTATCATATTATTAATAAATTAGTTATCCAATTAAACTGCAGTATCAACGTTTCTATCTTATTCTATCCGTTTATTAAGCTCTTTATTTTAAGGAAATAACTTAAATTCAATCAATTTTTGGCATGTATTCTAATAATGCATTTATAATATCATCTCGTTTTTCTCCTTTTATCAAATCAAGTATAACTTGTGGATATCTCTTTTTAAGACCGATTATACCAGTAACTCGTTGACACATTCCCTTATGATTAAACACTTTCAACATTTTTTCATAATCCCTTTCTGTAATAATATCTGAGATGTTTGTGTCGATCTGAACAAAAATCGTATTTACATCAATTTCAGAAAGATGATTATTTAAGTCGTTTTGTATATCTTCGCTTTTATTGCCTTTAGATGAAAAACAATTTAGTTTGTGTCTTATTTCTTTTATGCAAATAGAGTTGACTATATCATGCTTACTTTGCTCCATTTGTTCAAAAAGAAAATCATTTATTTTTTGGAATGTTGCATTCTCATTGTCACCTATTTGCTTAGCCACAAGTTTAACCAAAGGTTCTATAAGAAATAAGTTCTCCACTTCTGACACATCCAATGTATATATATTCTGTTTTAGATAACTATCTTTTTCAACATCAGTTAAAAAGTCACAATCAATTAACCCTTTTACATCATATGTGTGTAAAGACTTTACTTTTTCATTATTAAATGCTTTTGTCAACTCAATAACTTTTTGACAATTATCACACGGAACGACCAAATAATTACCAAAAACTTCTTTATATAAAGGCAAGTCATAGCTTGTTTTCCCTCCTTCAACAAACAAGACAGGACTTCTAGTTCCTAATACTTCCAAGAAAAGAGCTTCCGGAATTTCATCATTATCTTCTATCTGATGAATATTCCAACTGCCATGTCCATCATATGACTGCACCCATATCTTGGTTGCTGTTTTCCTTGAGGTAGCAAAATTTAAGTCATGGGTTATATAGACAAAAGTCTTATTAGGACAATACTTTTCAATCTCATCCCATAGTTTTTTCATGATAGAGGTGTGCAAATGAATTTCTGGTTCATCAATAACAATAATATAAGTTTCTGGAGTTATTAAGCATTGAGAAATGAGATAAAGACATACTCTCTCACCATCTGACATAGAACCGGCTTTATATAATTCATTCTTATATTTCGCTTTTGCTTCAAATTTTTCAACAACGAGCTCTCTTTGTGGAAGAACTTCGTTCCATATTTTTCTAATCTTCTCTACAATAGTTTCATGTCTATCAGGTTTATTTCCTTGGTCACATAAATCCTTAAAAACTCGAAGGTCATGGGATTCCCTTGAGAACACACTTGATAAAACACTTTCATAATCATTAACTAAAGTAGAAGTATATTTTCCCCACTGCCATTTATAACCTTTATCTGTTTGAGTGGTACTTCCATAATAGATGTTCTTCCAAGCAGCTTCTTCGTTAATAATATTTATTGTATCTGGAATAGACAATGCGCGTTGAGCTGATATACGCAAAACTTTATCATTGTGGTTTTCAATCCATGCACCCAAATGACTTTTTCCACTACCATTAGCACCGACAAGCACATACGATTGTGTACTTAGCACATCTCCTAATTCAGGAAATTTAATTATTTTATCATTCATAAGAAATGAGTTTAATATTTAACTATTAATCAAACTTTTTATCACAGCATCAATCGCATCAATCGATTTACGCAGTTCAAATTTTGATTTGTCGGCCTGTTCAACCATGGAAACAAACTGCATTTGCTTGTCCATTGGTGGAAGAATACACTCAAAGTTTCTTAACTCAGAAAGTGGCATTCTTGGCATCTTGGTTCCACCTGCTATATCGTTTGCATAGTTAACAAATTGGTCTCCGCGCAATAAATGGCTTAGAAAAACTTTATGCAATTTGCTTGAGTCTGGTCGTAAAGGAACGAGTTCTGTTGTTGCCAGTCCTACTTCATTAGGAATCACCACCTTATTTAGGTAAGGTCTTAATTTAGAAAATAGAACATTGCCTTCATCAAAAGGTTGAACTGATAAAGCATTCTCTACATTTTCATAAACTTTCTCTATCACCTTTCCGGTATTAGATTCAACCATATCAAGATTTAATAACCAAACCTTACCCGATAGTTGTTTCTTTGAGGGAGCTTCCGGTGCAACATCCTTAATCTTACCAGTTCTCCAATTTTTAGAATTTGTTACTGGATTTCCAAACATCTCGATAAATTGCGATTTTAGCATTTCATCAGTTGCTACAAGAAGTTTCTTGTAACTTTCCTTCAAACGATAGGCAGACCATACTTTGTCTGCTATTTCTTTTTGTTCTTGAATAGAAGGAAGATAAAACTCATATTTTGCGAGTGTACTCCAATTCAAGAAATAGTTGACTCCTCCAGATTTATGCTCTTCACAATAATTCCAAAAATCATCACTTTGCATAACAAGAGCAAGGAACTCCTGAAGCAAGACCTTAGAATCTTTTGTCCCTAACACAAATGTTTTCTCAGAACAAATACCATCAAATTCAACCATCGAAGCCTTTCTTAAATGTGGATTTCTTGAGACTAATAATACATCGCCCTTTTTGAAGCCACAATAAAACATTGGACCAATAGTTGAACCCTTTATGAGACCACATCCTTGTACCAGCATTTCATTGGACTCAATATGTTCACCTCCTACATAGTATAATAAAGAAGTATTTAATCTGTCTTCACGAGTATTAACTCGCGTTGCAACATCCTCAAACTTTACCTTTGTCATTAGAGTAGATTTATAAGTTTAGTGTATTCACTATGAATATTACAAGAATATTCTTGCCACTGTTCTATTTGTTCAGAAAATTTCAAAATATTTTCTGTTTGAGTTTGTTTTACATACAATTTTGGTGAAATAGAATACTCATTTTGGCTTATTGTCTTGGTATCAACTATACATGAACGATTATCTACATTTGTATTGCCACGATACAATGAAACTATTTCCTCGACATGCTCTTCTGTGAGATAGCTTTCTCCATTCTTCCTTTCTACCAAATCTGTAGCACGAATAAAAAGTACTTGTTTTATTCGGTCGGATGGTTTCTTGCTACTGCATAGCATAATACATGCCTCCATTGGCGAGTTAAAGAATAGATTTTTACCTATGCTGATAACACTATCGACCAGGTCTTCCTCGATAAGTTTACGCCGCATGATCTCTTCTTCCATTCGGTTTAATACACCATGTGGAAGCAGAATTGCACATCTTCCTGTTTTTTCATCCATTGAAGCAAGGATATGTTGTATAAACGCATAATCTGCCCTTCCCTGTGGAGGAGTACCAAGGAAATTGCGTCCCCATTTATCGTTCATAAACTTCTCACGATTCCATTCCTTGATTGAATAAGGCGGATTTGCAAGAACTATATCAAACTTACGAAGATGACTTCCATCTAAAAATGCCGGATTCTCCAATGTATCTGCACATGCAATCGAAAAATCTTCAACTCCATTCAGGTAAAGATTCATTCGCGCAATAGAGGAAGTCAAACCATTCACCTCTTGTCCGAACACCTGCACACTCTGCCACTCTTCTCCTTTGTTACGCAGATAGTCTAAGCATTTGACCAACATACCACCAGAACCGCAAGTCGGGTCATAAATACTTTCATTCGGTTGGGGTTGCAGTATCTCAGCCATAAGTTGAACGACTGTTCTATTCGTATAGAACTCCTGAGCAGTATTTCCGGCATCATCGGCAAACTTTCCAACAAGGTATTCGTATGCCTGCCCCATCTCATCGGCAGGACAAGCCTTTAGGCTCAACGTATATTTAGAAAAATCCTCAATCAACGAAGTAATGATACTATCGGGCATCTTCGCCTTGTTGGTCCAACCATCCTTTGGACCAAAAATTCCCTCCAATCCTCCGATTTTTCTGCCATCCATTTCTTTGGCAGGATTGGCTTGTTCTATGGCAATAAACGCCTCGACTAATTTATTACCAACATTTTCCGTCACCTCACGAACATCTCTCCAGTGCGCACCATCAGGAATGCGGATGGGGATATCTTCTACTTGCATACCTGCATACTCAACTCCTCCTTCACACACAAATCCTTCAAACTGTTCATCATAAACATCGGAAATGCGTTTGAAAAAAAGCAAAGGGAAAATATACTCTTTATATCCTGCTGCATCAATCTGACCACGCAAATGAGTGGCAGCCGCCCAAAGAAAGCCTTTTAGCTCATCAAGCGTAATAGGAGCGTCTGGAAGACGATATTGTTTTACTTTTTCTGCCATATTGATTACGAGTTAATGAGTAATGAAAATTCTTCCTCCAATCGCTTTACCTCTTCATATGCGTGCTTGAACTCAGCCAACACTTCCTCATAAGGACGAATTTCCTCCTTGTGGTAAACCACATAGCGATTGGGCGAAAGATTATACTCTTTATCTCTTATCTCCTGCAATGTAACGATTCGAGAATAGTCCTCTTCATCAGAGTAATTTTGATAAAGTGAATATAACCTATCTATATCATTCTCTGCTAAAATATTCTGCGCTCTCTTTTGAGTTAGAATTTTGGAACCATCTATCATCAAAATCCGTCCGGAATGATGAGCCGATTTCATTCTTCGTATTATCAAAAAGCACGGTGAAAGTCCAGTACCATAAAACAATTTATCTCCTAACGTAACAACGGCTTCTATTAAATCACTTTCCACTAATTGCTTTCGTATTTCTGCTTCTTGATTTCCACGAAACAGAATACCTTGTGGCATTACAACAGCCATACGCCCCTTGCCAGAAGACATAGAACATATCATATGCTGAATCCACGCATAGTCACCACAACTATCACTCGGTGTGCCATAGATATTGCGCTTATATTTATCTGAACTCCATTCCGCTGCTCCCCAATTTTCAAGAGAAAATGGAGGGTTTGCTATAACACAATCGAATTTGGCGATATTACCACCTTGAAGAATTTTTGGGTCTCTCAATGTGTCGCCTTGCATTACATTAAAATCAGATGCACCATGCAGGAATAGATTCATTTTAGCAATGGCCGCATTCACGACATTCTTCTCTTGTCCGAATATACTTCCACAGCAAAGAGAATCATCGTGCATATATCGTATAGCTTCGATAAGCATTCCTCCACTACCACAAGCAGGATCATATACAGTTTCCCCCGGTTGCGGATCGAGAATATGCACTAATAATCTCACAACAGAACGAGGAGTATAAAACTCTCCAGCTTGAGCCTTACTATCATCGGCAAACTTCTTCAATAATATTTCATAAGCATCACCCATTAAGTCCGCAGGGTAATCCTTATTACCAAGTTTTCGTTTTGATAGATGTTCTATCAGGTCACGAATCTTGCTGTCATTGAGAATTGCTTTGTTAGTCCATTTTTGAGATGAAAACATAGATAGCACCCCATACAATGTATCTGGGTTTGCTATCTCTATCTGCCTCATAGCACCGACTATGGCAGCTCCAAGATTTTCTGTACGCTCTCGGACTTCTTGCCAATGACAACCATCAGGAATAACAAAACGATGTTGTTCTGGCAGAGATGCATACTCCTTATCACCACCACTTGATATTAAAGCTTCTTCTGTTTCTTCATCATAAACATCAGATATCCGCTTGTAATAAAGCAAAGGCGTGATATAATCCTTAAAATTATCTTGGCTTACAGGACCGCGTATTATATTACAGGCCTCAAACAAGAAATTGTATAAGTCCTGTGCACCTGTAAGCTCTTTATTTATTGTTTTTTTTGCCATCTAATAACTCTGTCAAATAGTGGATTTGAGATTCCTTTATTTCATTAACTCAACAACATCTTCCGGCAACATTGCATTCCCAGCATCATCTTTTGGAGCATTCTTAAGAAACAGCATCGGAACTATGGTGTATTTCTTGGCAAACGGCAGCAAATTAGCCTTGCGGAGAAGTTCAATTGTTAACTGTTTACCGTTCTCCTGAGTTGTCCATTTACATTCGCCAACCAGCAGATACTTTTTATCAAGCGATTCAGCCATTACATCGAATTCGACCTGTTCAGGTTTCTTATCCTCATTGAGAACAGAACCCCACCAGCGTTTTGCCTTGCCATAAACCACTCTATTGACAAGATTTCCTGTCACAGCATCCCTACATAATTTTTCCCATTGCATACTCACATACTCCGAGAAATGAGCAGTCAAAGCCTGTTCTATTGGCAAACGACGACCAAGCTCTATGAATGAACGATTAGGAACGACAAACTGATAATAAAATGCCATAAACGGATCGGCTATCTTGTAAAGACTCTTTTTCGCATTCTTTTCATCAATCCCGAACGGAACATCTTTCTCCAAAAATCCGAGATCAATGAGTTTCTTCAATGGACGCGATAGGTTGGTTGCAGGCTCATTGCATCTTGCGGCAATCTCAGAAAGCCGGTTTGCGCCAGTACCGATATAAGACATTATCGTCGAAGTCTTAACAATATCCTTTACATCGTCCTGAAAAAGTTTTATAGGTTCTTCGTAAAGAGTTCCATTTACAGAAAGGATATTGTGCCACAAGGCATCATTAAGTGAATTTTGGTTTTCCCTTAGTTCCCAATAACGCGGCACACCTCCCCAAACAGCATATTCTTCAATGGTATTCATCGCATCAAAGCTCAAAGCCTCTTGAATATATGGCAAACGTATCGGTGCAAGTTTCATGATCTCATCAGCACGGCCATAGAGAGGTGCAGTAGAATCAAGAAACAACCCATACATCATATTCTGCGATGAACCACAAAGCACAAGATTATACTTCAACTGCTTTTCATCAACCAGCTTTTGCAGCACAGATGGCAGTTCAGAAGATTGCTCTACAAGATACGGAAACTCATCCAAGCATAAAGTAAAATGCTTGTCTGTTCGATAATTGACTGCACGAAACATAGATTCCCAATCTGGATATGTCAGTTTGTCGAAATCTGGAAACACTTGTGCTATTACTTTTGCAAGCAATGCTCTCTGATGTTGCCCTTCAGAACGATCAGCGAGAAAATAAACATCATTGTCCGACAACACCCTTTTAATAAGCGTTGATTTACCCAGTCGTCTACGACCGTACATCACGACTAACGAGGACTTCTCCCTCACAAGAGCATCCTTCAGTCGTGCTGCTTCATCTATTCTATCAACGAATTTCATATACCTTATTTATTATGCATTACAAACATAATGTTTCTGTAGCATAATACAAAATTTTAAGCTGTATTTTTTATCCTGATAGAGTCATTATCGACTTATATGCAGGAAAAAGCGAGTTTTATCCCTTTTTCGAGGCTCTTTTCCTTGTCTTCAAAATCAAATCCTGTAATGTTTTCCCTAGTTTGTCTTCTTTGGCCAACCACAGAATATCATCGTCAAGCTGTAAAGCATACAACACACGCAAATATATTCCGATTGCCACTGTCGGCGCACCTTTCTCTATTCGTGATACAGTCAACGGAGAACAGGTAGCACGTTCTGCCACCTGAGCCACGCTGAGGTTCCTACGCAAGCGAGCCAATTTATCTGCTCTCCCACTACTGACATCTTTTGCTCTAATTTTCGAGGTAATTTAGTCCCCATTGTATTCTTTGCCATATCAACACATCATATAATATGTAAAAATATTACTTTTTATTTATTTAATGATATATTGTATATAAAAAATCGCATCAAAGCCAAATAATCGGTCATAGACATAGCCATTTGGAACAGAATCTTAAAATTAAATGCCATCATATTATTCGTAAGCAACGTATACATCTATTGACAAATAAAATACTATTTATCAATAGATGTAAACTAACTCTCCTTACAGTGTCTGTTTAATATTAGTTTGACCATTCAAACGAAAAGTAACTTTACTTTATCCCTGTATTCATTATATGCGTATTAAAGTAAAACTAAAAAAGAGAAGAAAAGAAATAGCTCTACCAAAATCGAAGGTCATCCAATTATAAACTAAAAAATCCGTAAACTCATCTACGATTTTGCATCCATAATCAGCGAAATAATCACCGATATGCCTTATCTTTGCGAACCGGAGGTTTCGGAACAAAAGAGAGCCATTTTTCTCTTTTTTCCCTTCGTTTGAAGATAAACTAAGGTTAAAAACGTTAAATCTTCGATTTTCGGCGAAAAAACAAGTAAATTTTTGAGCCTTCTATCTTTTAAGCCATAAAATATTGATAGTCAATTAGCATAATATGCTGCATCGACAATTATCATTTCATAAAGCTGTTTGGATCTCTTATTTGTGAATACATACAAATGTTATAATAATGATATACAGCTAAATATAAACAAAATATCTATAGCTAAAGTTACTACAAATGATATTCCGTTTAGAATGTTAGATAAATATCCTCGTTAATTATTTCAGCAACTCTAGAAGTTGTTATCAACGAACTCCAAGTTTATTGAAATTATCCTCGATATGCTAATAGAATCTTACTCCATTACTCTATAACTTATTATTTCGTTATTGAATACGATTCTTGATCTCCATCTAATGAAACTGATGGAAGATATCTCATCCAATCCATCATATTAGAAAGATTTCTTATTCTTTCATCTATCGTAGGGAATTCTATTGCATCGAACAATGCCTGTTAGTTAGAATTTGATTAAGTCATATTTGAAATATCAGAATTATACAAATTATTGGCACTATTTCGAATCAGTGCCGATAATTTGCATGTTACTGACTAACCAAACGGATTGCCAGATGTGCGTTAACATATGAAATATGACATTAGTCTACCTTCACCCTCTCCTCTTCCTGCCATTCAGCAAGCGAGACAATCTCTTTGTATTGCTCAGCAGTCAGAGATGATCCGCCATCTTCACTACATTCGTATTCCCACGGTAGCTCATAAACGGAGCCTTCTTCTTGATAGCCCATATAGTTATGGTATGAATAAGGAACCAACCTGACATAATCTTCTTCCTCAAGAATCTTCAGAAGCTTGTCAGCATCGTGGATTATTAATGGAACACCGGACTTATATAGAGCTGTGGCAACTTCAATGGCGAGACCGGCATTCGCAGAATAACTGTTGGAAACGACAATCACCCATCCTAACCGTTCTGTATCTGATGCAAAGATATTCAGGCGGGAAAGCCCCAGTTCTCCATAATGATCCTTGGCAAACCAGACGAAATCATCCGGACTATCAATATCGTACTGCTCATCAATTTTTGCAAACTTCATCCGATTATAATAAGCTACGTCATGCAATTCATTAGGGCCATAAGTCTGTTCAGTCTGGTTGTATTTACTGACAGGCAAATTTCTGTAGAACGACTCATACACTAATAATGGCATCCACCAGTCTGCGCAGATAGGCAAAAATACGGGTAATAGTTTCCCTGCTCCATTCATCGTTATAGTATTCATTATTATCCGAAACATACGAAGAATAATTTGAAACAACGAAACGGGTATATTTCCGGTCTGTAAACCGGATTGCTCTTCGCTCCATGTATATGGAAGCGACATGAAACCAGCGTGTTTCCATCGGGTTGAATGAATGCCAATCCCGAAAAAAATCTTCTTTATTTTCATACTTTCCCGAATCAAACCCATTCATAAGATGCTCGTTCTGGAAAACATATCCCATCTGATTGGATAATACTTTGGTTCCACCAATCTCTGCATCAATATTCGTATGTGAATGACCGTATATCCAGACATCAATCCGGTTGTTGCTTACCAAGTCTCCATCGTCACTCGCAAAGGCACTGTTCAGCACCGAATCTTTGTGGCAAGGTGCAACTACCTAAAAAGTGGGCATAGGTGCAGATCACTCATGTATTGTATTCTCATTTCTTTGATAGTTCAACCTGTTTCTCTATGATTGCCTTTACCTGTGCGAATGAAACCGGAGTGAAGTCGTTATTGTCAACTCCCACATCATATTGTGTAGAGAAAAGCATTTGAAGGCGAGGCTTATCTTTTCCGGTGTTATTCCTGCTTGTATGCACATGGCCGAAAAGCTGCCAGGTATCATCGTATGAGCCGCTATAGCAAAGGAACGGGCAATGATTCAGATAAATCTTCTGTTTATCCACCTCGATGTACATCTGCATCGTGATCAGTTCGAAATATTTTGTATAATTCTGCCTCAAGTTCTTCATGTCATGATTACCGGCTATGAGATAGATTTTCCCATTCAACCTTTTGAGTATCTTTGTCCATTCAGCAGAGCCACCAAGACAGAAGTCGCCAAGATGAAATACGATATTATCCGGACCGACCACACGGTTCCAGTTGGCAATAAGTGTTTCATTCATGTGTTCCACATCCTTGAATGGTCTGCTACAGAACCGGATGATATTGGTATGATTGAAGTGGGTATCGGATGTAAAGAACACCCCGCTTCCGTTGAATTTGTAATCCATAATCTTCTTTTTTTATGCACATCACTGCGCTGGTTAATAAAACTGAAGTTTTCAATGCCCATGGACGGAAATGACGGAGTAGAGCGCATAATGCGAACGTCACCAATGGGCAAAAACAAAGCCGTTGAAAAATTTAGTAAGGACTTTTCAACGGCTTCAATTTATCTTTTTAATAGGAATACCTGCATCTAATGTACTCCTACCTGTCTATAAAACGTTCGCTGGAAAGTGTTTTTGAATTTACCGAATGACTCAATGCCTAAAGTATGAACATACGACATACTCTCAAAGCATACTGTGCTTCGACATAATGTGTTTACTAATATGTTCACTCTATTCTGCAGCATTGTAATTTTTTTAATGTTTTTATTCAATTGTGAGTGCAAAAATACTGAATTTTCTTGAGAACCAATCAACTATTCGCTAACTTTTTGATAGCTTTATAACACTATTATTGTCAAACAGACGTGGAGAAATAGAGTACCTATAACCAAGCAACTTTTTCAAATGGTTGAAATAGAATAATTCAGTCAATCCTTCACCGACAATATGAATGACCTGTCTAGTTGCTGTATTCTTTCTAACTTTTCTCATAAGGTTACTTTTCTACTTCTACTCATTGTTTGTAAGATTTTTGAGCCTATAACGGTGTACGGCTCTATTAAACACTTACAAACCATCAAGAATTGTTTTACCTTTCAACATCTTTTCTTTCTTTTCATTAAACATCTAATATTCTGATTCTTTGATAATACGCAAAGTCTCTTGCTTATATCCTTTGCGGTCGTACTCCTCCCCTCTACACATCCAACAACTACATGGAGTTCCCGTAGTTTTATAAACCTGCGCCCATTTATCCTTTGCCAATTCAAACCAATGAGGATGCTCATAACAACTACCATCTTCACGAATAATGCAAAATTACGATAAATATTGGCAATTATATCAGATGGGGTATATTATCATAATAAACAAAGATTGAAATAAAGCAATTCCAATAAAAGCATTACCTTTGTAAACAACAAGCATTCTGTAACATCCATGCAAAAAAGTAACTGCAACAACTGCCCCCTAAGGAAAAAATACGATAAAAGCCCTCAGTCATTAATGGGACGCTTTTGGCGTTGGCACATAAACTTCTGCCCAGGCTGGAAAGGATATTTCAAATCTCTTTCGCCTGACGAGCAAAACGAGATTAGAAAGAAGTATAACTTCGATAAATACAATAAATAATGAAAAAAGAAATTCTATTCGTCTTGTTAAAAGACTTTGCCGATTGGGAAGGGGCTTATATCGCTCCCAACCTCAATTTAGGTGTTGAGCCCGGAAGTGAAAGCAAATATATAGTTAAAACCGTATCTGTCAGGAAAGAGCCAGTTGTATCGATCGGAGGGTTCAAGGTGCTGCCCGACTATGGGATCCATGACATTCCGGCCGATTATGCAGGAATCGTATTAATAGGTGGCATGAGCTGGTTCACCCCGGAAGCCGAAGCCATTGTTCCTCTGGTAAAAGAGGCCATCGAGAAGAAGAGGCTGGTGGCCGGAATTTGTAACGCCTCCGTCTTTCTTGGCAGGCACGGTTTCTTGAACCATGTAAATCATACCAGCAATGGATTGGATTACCTCAAACAATTCGCTGGGCCAAATTATACAGGTGAAAGTCTTTATATAAATGAACCGGCTGTCAGAGCCGGAAACATTATTACCGCCAACGGATTTGCAACTCTGGAGTTCTGTCGTGAAATACTCTATGCGCTGGAGGCAGACTCTTCCCAAAAGATAGAGAGAAGCTATCGAATGAACAAAACAGGTGTTTGGGAAGATCCAGAAGTGGGATAAATTATTATCGCGGTTTATAGCTGAAAGCCGGGGATGTATCCCATAAGATGTGTATGAATTTAAATAATACGAAATCATCTACCACATCTACCATTACCCTTAAAAGTCCCTAGCTATAAATCACTTATCTAATGAAGGTGTCTGAAAAGGATGCCTTCTTTTTTTGTTATGCTGCCCGTTTATTATCC
>OBZQ01000431.1_pt1 | contig 32136 bp, 20 predicted proteins | sample 1495531 | NCBI WGS metagenome assembly OBZQ01 (sample SAMEA2580237, study PRJEB22360) | human gut metagenome | biome: human gut; feature: human-associated habitat; material: faeces | place: Denmark | collected 2008/2010
TTGCCACCTTCCCCCCCCGCAAACGCGCCCGCCTCCGATACCAGCCGGTACAGCGATTGTAGCGTTGTCAGAAGTAAGAACTGTCTCAGCGACAACCTTACCTAAGATGTTAGTGATAACTACTGACTTACCAGCAGCACCTTGAACAGTTACAGTACCGTTGCCAGCTACTACAGATACACCTTCAACATTGTTGATGTTATCGTTAGATGTTACCATATCATCATCTTCAGTCTTAGAATATGCGTTGAATACCAATGCTCCATCACCACCAGTCTTAGCGGCACCAAATGTAGAGCTAGCATCTGTCAATACCAAGCAGCCATTGTGCATCTTCAACCATGCGGCAGCTTCATTAGGAGCGATAGCTTTTGCCAAATCACCCTTGATAGTCTGATATTGATTATCACCATCTGTTCCTGTTGCATATACGTTAGACTCGATCAAGAATGAGTTGTTCTCACCCTCTTTACCATCTACATAAGCTAAAGCAGCCTTATCCGGATTTACATAACGGAATGACCAAGTTACGTTCTTATGCTTGTCTCCAGACAATACGTTGATGAATTTCGGATAATCTTTCTTATAAACAGCCATAATAGACTCGATTCCCTCATTCTTCAATTGATCAGCAGTCATAGCTTTGTACTTACCTGTCAAAACGATCAAGGTATCACCATATTGAACGGCAGGAACGAAACCTACACGAGTATAGCTACTGTTTGAAACTGCTTTCGTATTGAACAAGTACGGGTTAAGAGCTTCCTTGCGAGCAGCAACAGCGGCAGCAGAGTCTGAGTAGTTAACCAAATACTTACCATAGATGAATGCCGGAGTCTTCACATGAACAGCATGTACACATTGATATGGATCTTCTGTAACTTGACCATCAGCAGTGATATGCTTGCCTGTCTCAGTACAAGGAATGATCTTCTCACCCTCGATCAACTCACGATAAGCGGATACCAAGTATTGAGGTTTAACCTTACCTGCGCCACGAGTTAACCATGCTGTGTCAATACGGAAAGCCAACTTACCATCAGCCTTACCCTCACTCCAGATACCAGCGTAATCAACATCCTTGTTCAACAAGGCACCATTATGCTCATCCATCAAATATTCACCACGGATAGTTTCCTTGAACATCAAGCTATCAGCTGAATTATCAACGTTCTCACCAAGAAGTTCATTATTGAATTGACGATACAACGGAGTCTCGTCCGGAGCGATAGCGAATGCGGAAGTACGAGTCTCACCCATTACCTGAGCTTTCAAAGTAGCGGAAGCATCATAATCGGAAACACCTGCTTTATGAGTGCTGATAGCACCTGCGGAAGTAGCCTCAAGGATAGCATAGTAATGGTTACCCTCAATATGGTTGTTCTCCTTGAAGTAAACAGAGTCATTCGTAGTATTAGGATAATACTTACTCAATTTATACTTAGACTCTACCGCTACGTTATGATTACGGAAAGTAGTCTCACCATTAGTAATGATATACATCGTTCTTACCGGTCTCACCAAGCCAGGGATACGACCCGTGATCTTCTTGTCCGCATTACCGGAAACCTCCTCAGAAGGATTATAGCCATAAGCATGTTCTTTGTAAGAAGACTTAAGAGTGAACGCTTTCTTACCCTCTAACACATTCATCGTAGAATCCTTAACACCGATAAATTTATCAGATGCGTACGGATGCCAGTAGTTGAAAGTATATTTGTTCGTGATCAACTCATCATTAGTCAGATGCTTATAACCCACATACTTATCAGTATAGATTTCTTTAGCGACTGGGATAAATTCCAAAGAGTCACCAAAACTAGCAGCATACATATAAGTAGCCCCCGCATTTTTATTCAATTGGAGAGTCGCATCAGCAGCCGTACCGTCATTATACTCACGGTTATACAAATCTACAGCAGAAACCTTATTCTTATCTGTTACGTTCTTCTTCAACACAACCCATTGATAAGCAGGCATATGAGTAGCATCTTGAATATCCAAAGTCACCCACTCGTATTTACTAGATGCAGATTCATTATAAAGCGGAGCAGCATAGTACTTACCAGTCTTAGCATTTCTGATTACATAAACACCATCATCAACAGTTGTCTTTGTAGTAGGCAAAACTTTGCAACCTGCGAAACCTAACTCAATCTTAGTATTTTGAGCCGCATCTACCGTCAAGATACGAACCTTGTCTTTCAGCAACTCTTGCAAAGAGATATGCTGATTTTGCATAGCTGTAGTAGCAGTAACATCTTTCCAATACGTCTCACTTGTTTTTAACAAAGATTGTTTAACCTGAATCTCCAAGCTGTCATTTGAAGGCCAATATGTAAACATAAATTTATATTGGTCTGATAAATCTGTAGCATTGATAGAATCTTTCGGAGTAGCATGATTCTTAGTACCAGTCTTATAAGTATCCTTTAAGTTGCTCCAGTTATAAGCCAAGAACTTAGCTCCACCCACAGCATTCGTATAAGCAGTATCTACGTACAAGTAAGAAGAGTCGGCTCTCAATACATGGAAATAATTAGCAGTTCCAGAAGCTTCAACCGTGAACTTCTTCTCGGTAAAGTAGTTTACCGCTCCATCTCCTAATACATCCGGAGTAAACTTCAATGTGATACCAGCTTTCTTATCTTGGGTACCAAAGATCGTATTCAATTCATCAGCACCTGAGACAACGATCGAAGCGGCCTCTACCAACTCAAATTCAGTAAAACCAGCGGCAGTAATACCAGCTGTAGTAGCTATAGTTTTAACCATTTCTACATCGCCACTAGTATTCACCTTCAAACCGATTACAGAGTCATTCGTGAAATAAGAATAGAGAACGGATTTCTCCACACCATTCTTAAATACAGGAGAGAATTTCCAACCGGAAAGATCACCACCGACAACAGCAGGTACAGCAGCTAACGGAGCCGCCGCCTTACCTTTGATCGTGCTGATCTCAAGACCTAAAAACTTTCCGATCTTGTTCGTGAAATCATACTTAGGATTCTGTCCTTGATTCTCGGCATCAACCGTTACACACCACATTGTACCTCCTAAATTTGCGGAAGAGTGAGAAACCATTTTGATTTCATCTTCGTGAGTCGTGGAATTTTCGGTAATACTCAAGAAAGCAGAACCTGCCTTAAGCTGATAAAGACCGTTATTCGCTCCTTGATTCAGCTTAACAGCACCATTAGCCGTCACCGCACCCAGAAGCGCAGCACCAGCCAAAAGAGTAGAAAACTTTTTGTTCATAATTCTAAAATTAATATTAATACTAGTGTTTATTAAGATAATCAGCTCATTACGTTATCGTATCGATTGCTTTGTCATTCAAAAACGACTAGTTTAAACGAACGATTCTTTTAGTCATTTGCAAAGGTACGCGTTTCTTCGATACTTGCAACCCTTCCGGGCTATTTTTTTACCGCTTATTCTCTTTCTTATCAATAGGATAGGTTATCCTTTACGAAACAAGCGATTCCTTCAACAAACCTTTCTATTTACCCCTTATAAAACGCAAGATTAAAACCTTCGTTTAAACTAGTCGTTTCCATACTCCAGATATCATTTCAATCTATTATTCATCAGCTTTTATAGTATAGCATTAACTAATGTACAGGCGTACATTAATATTATATTAAACGAGTCATCCGGAATTTACGGATTGTCATTGTGACACTTTGTAAATTAAAGCCCTTGAGAATCGAATTTTCCGGGAGATTATACATATAGTTCCGTAAAACGAGAAAAAATATTCGCAAGTAGTTATTCCATAACAAGATAACGGAATATGCCCTTTCATTCTGGCGAAAATTATTCATCCTAATTCATATTCTTAAGGCTAAAACCTGTAATTCATCCGTATGTGAAGGCCATTTCTATCGTATGCGATGGGGACTACTACCGTATGTATCACCTAATACATACGGTTACGTCGGCTAAAACATACAGTTGCGTTGGCTAACGCATATATTCGCATGGGCAAACACCACCTTTCTCACCGGAAAAGCGACCTTTTACCTATTTCTTCTCTCTAGTTAGACTTCTCCAAAGAAGAGGTATGTCAAACAAACAGCCTTGTTTCGCGCAAACTGTCATGATTATCGCCGCTTCGCTTACCATCCATCCGCAAGGGCTATAACAGAATAATCGACATAGAAAAGCCCCGCAGGATAACTGAACCGCATCCCAAAGCCACTGAGAAGACCTTGTTGGTTCCGGTATAAAAAGGCTTTCCAAGTGATTAGTTATTCACCTCCCAAGCCGTTAGTTAGCGGCTAGGTATAGCCGCTAGTTATTCACTCAACAAGCCGTCAGTTATTCACTTCAACAACCAATGAAAGTGCCCGTTTCTTGGTTATCAGGGCCTGTACAGGCACATGTTTCCCGTATTTTCAAATAAGCTATGGCTTACATTTGACGCGGAAAGCCTCATTAACCCACCTTTAGCTTTAAGGCTGTATCCTTTATGCGTTCACTAATAGCTAATAAGGCATTGGACAACTGTTGCCGTTCCTCTGGCGTAAACTGTGCGGGTTTGCCGTTGACGATAGCTCCATTGATACGTTGGTAAAGCCAGCTACGGCTTTTACCAAAATAATCTTGGGCTATTTGAGAGAGAGATAGATAATTATCTACGCCATTCAATAAGAGTTTGATTTCAGCCTCTTCTTTCAGTTCCTTTGCTTTGGCTAATGTCTGTCTGGCTGAGATAAGAAATGCGTTACGAAATTTCTTACGTTCTTCCGGAGATATCTCGGATAAAGTATGTCGCATTTTTTCATCAAAGCCTTTTTTTTCTTCTTCTGTCTTTAATGAACGATACTCTGCTATCAAGCTATTTAATTTTTCTTCCGCATTCATATTTATATCTCCTATTTTTATAAAGTGATCAGATAGAGGAAACCCGAAGTCGAGCTTCCTCCTCTGTTCAACCTTGAAGCTTCTTGATTTGTTCGCTCAAATCAATGTACTCATCAAGCATCTCGTCAATCGCTTCAAGTAGTTCCGTTTCATTCGCCATGTCTTCGGCCAAGATCATGTCGTAGAAACGGGAATGGAATTCTAATTGGCCTATTAGTTCTTCCATCCGAGCCTTTAGCCCTTCAAGCGTCATCATGATAACGTCACAAAGATAATATGCAAATGAATATTCAACAATATACATTTGCATATTACAGTGTTAATAATAACAAAACCACTCCACCCTCACAGGCAAAAGGGCTTCATTCCCTCCGGAGCAGAAAGCCCGGGGGAATTTTGCTTGTAGTGTTTACTTCCCACAAGATCTAAACATTACAGAGAAAATTACCATTTGTATTCCTAACGTACATATTATGAAATAATCATCCACGGTTCGTAATGCGATAGCCGCAGTATATGCACATATTACCATCCCTTAGCCGCTAGATGGAGAGCCTAACGAAAAGCAACCGTCACAATATACGGTATATATCAAGCAAAAAGCCAACAAAACACCCATTCACATGACAGACAGATCTTCCAAGACCACTCCTATAACGACCGCATCATACCCCTCTGAAAACACGTACGTGTTTTTTAAAGCCTAAATGAATGCCCCATATAATAAAAATCGTATCTTTATCGCCAAAGATGGAAAAGAACCATCTATATCCTATTAATCACTAGAACCTATAAACACTATGGGAAAATTTATCAACCCCTTCACCGATTTCGGCTTCAAGCACATATTCGGCAGGGAAATGAACAAGGACATTTTAATCGAGTTCCTGAACGACCTCCTCAAAGGGGAGCATACTATCATGGACCTGAGGATCATGAACAATGAACAATGAGCGATTGCCCGAGACAGAGCAAGGAAGGAAGGTCATCTTCGATATCCATTGCGAGACCGACAAGGGCGAACGGATCATAATCGAGATGCAGAACAGGGAACAGCCCCACTTCAAGGACAGGGCCTTATACTACCTCTCGCACTCGGTGGTGGAACAGGGTATAAAGGGAACATGGGACTATGAGCTAGCGGCCGTGTACGGAGTATTCTTCTTGAACTTCACGCTGGACGAAGAGAACGGGTCAGACAAAAACGGGAAGGAGGGAAAATTCCGAAGGGACATCATATTGGCGGACCGGGAGACCGGACAGGTATTCAACCCCAAGTTCCGCCAAATCTATATTGAGCTTCCTCGATTCAACAAAGAGGAGGAAGAATGCGAGACAGATTTTGAACGTTGGATTTATGTACTAAAGCATATGGACACATTAGACAGAATGCCTTTCAAGGCACGCAAGGCCATATTCGAGCGGTTGGAACGCATCGGATCCATGGCGAACCTCACCCCCAAACAACGAGCGCAGTACGAGGCGGAGTGGAAGATGTATAATGATTATTATAACACCTTGGATTTCGCCGTTGAGAAAGGCATGAAAAAAGGGATGGAAGAAGGCATGGAAAAAGGATTACAAGAAGGATTGCAAGAGGGACTGCAAAAAGGACTGCAAAAAGGGAAAGAATCTACGGCACGTAATATGAAAGCCGAAGGAATAACCCCTCTTATCATCCAAAAATGCACCGGCCTTTCCCTTGAGGAAATAGAGCGACTATAAAACAAAATCCCTTCAGCCTCCATCCGTTTTTAACGTATAGTTATCAAAGGAAGAGACTGAAGGGATTTTTTATATTTATAAACGACCTAAAAGCTACTCCTCACGCTGCTTTTTCCATTCCTCCGCACACTCTTCCAAGGCCTTATACCAAGCCTGGCCGAACTTACGGATCAAGGGCTCCTTGAGGAACTTATAAACCGGCAATTGCTCTTTCTTTCCTAAGATCTCCGCTGCCTTACAAACGCTCCAGCGATGATAGTTCACGGCCTTGAAATCCCGATACTGAGTGACACGTATCGGGTAAAGATGGCAAGAAACAGGCTTATAGAAATCTGTCTTACCTTCCCGGTATGCTTTCTCGATAGCGCATTTACAAGTACCATCGGCGTCGTAACAGGTAAAGACACAATCTTTGCCGTTCACGATAGAGGTAACCGTATCGCCTTCCTCATCGATATAAGCTACGCCTTGCTTATGAATGACCTCTTGAGCTTTCGGGGATAAATCATCCCAAATGATGGGTAATACTTTCTGGAGCTTCGCCAACTCCGAATCCTCTAATGGAGCGCCGGAATCTCCTTCCACGCAACACTCCCCCTTACATTTGGAAAGATCACATAAAAAATAACGCTCGATAACGTCAAGACTTACTAAAGTGTCATCTATCTGGATCATAAGATGCGCCTAGCTCTTATTTAATCAATGACTTACCAGTCATCTCCTTCGGCTGTTTCAAGCCCAAGATGTGAAGGATTGAAGGAGCCACATCGGCCAAGATACCATCCTCTACTTTAGCGTCCTTGTTGGCTGTCACATAAACGAATGGAACAGGGTTCAAGGAGTGAGCCGTATTCGGAGTGCCATCCTCGTTCAAGGCGTGATCCGCGTTACCATGGTCAGCGATGATGATTACCTCATAGTCGTTGGCTTTAGCGGCCTCAACCGTATCGTGCAAGCAAGCGTCGATCGTTACGACCGCTTTCTCGATCGCTTTGTAGATACCCGTATGGCCTACCATATCACCGTTGGCGTAGTTCACTACGATGAAATCGAATTTCTTCGTATTGATAGCGTCCACCAATTTATCTTTCACCTCGAAAGCGCTCATTTCCGGTTTTAAGTCGTAAGTAGCCACTTTAGGAGAAGGGACCAAGATACGCTCCTCGCTATCGAACGGAGTCTCGCGGCCACCGTTGAAGAAGAAAGTCACGTGAGCGTATTTCTCTGTCTCGGCGATATGCAACTGAGTCTTACCTACGTTTGCCAAGAACTCACCCAGCGTATTATTTACGTTCTCTTTGTCGAACAAGATATGAACACCCTTGAAGCTAGCGTCGTACGGAGTCATACAGAAATATTGCAAGCCCGGGATCGTATGCATACCAGCCTCCGGCATATCTTGCTGAGTCAATACAACCGTAAGCTCTTTCGCACGGTCGTTACGATAGTTGAAGAAGATCACGACATCGCCTTCCTCGATAACAGCAACCGGCTTTCCGTTCTCAGCGTGAACGATCGGCTTGATGAACTCGTCCGTTACACCCTCGGCATACGACTCTTCCATCGCTTTTACCATGCACTCGGCTTGCTTACCCTTACCTTCGACCAATAAGTCGTAAGCCTCTTTCACACGTTCCCAACGTTTGTCACGGTCCATAGCGTAATAACGTCCGATGATAGAAGCGATCTTACCGCCGGTAGTCTTCAGATGATTCTCCAACGTCTCGATAAAGCCTTTACCACTCTTAGGGTCCGTATCACGGCCATCCATGAAGCAATGTACATAAGCCTTGCTGATTCCGTATTCCTTGGCGATATCCGTCAGTTTCATTAAATGCTCCAAAGAGCTATGCACGCCACCATCAGAAACCAAGCCCATGAAGTGGATCTGCTTATTATTCTCTTTCGCGTAGCTATAAGCACGTTTGATCTCCGGGTTCTCCATGATCGTATTCTCGCGGCAAGCGATGTTGATCTTCACCAAATCTTGGTAAACGATACGGCCAGCACCGATGTTCAAGTGGCCCACCTCAGAGTTACCCATTTGTCCGTCAGGCAAACCAACGTTCTCGCCAGAAGCCTGTAACTGTGAGGCTGGATAAGTTTTCAATAACTCATCCCAATATGGAGTCGGCGTGTTAAAGATCACGTCGTCTTTACCTTTGTCACCAATTCCCCAACCATCACAGATAATTAAAAGTGCTTTTTTGCTCATGATTGCTAATTTATTATATTGATTATGTTTTTAACATTTACGATCGCGAAGATAATCAATTCCATCGTATTATTGTTTCTCTCAATGTATTACTTTTGTGGCAGGAATGGAAAAGAATATACAAGACAAGGATTTGGGAGTCATAACGCTCCGTACCACTCCCCGGGCCACTCGATACACGCTCAAGATATCAAAAGGAAAGATAACCGCCACGATGCCACCCGGGGGAGACGAGAAACGTATGATCGCTTTTATCATGGAGAACAAACCGAAATTAATCAAGGCACTCCAGAAACATCCGGCACGCCCTTTGATCGACGAGCAGACACAATTGCAAGCCACAACCTTCCGAACACATATCTTCCGGACGGAAAGGGAAAATTTCTACATGCGCTTAGAAGAGGGAATCTTGCATATCGCCTGTCCCTTGGAAACCTGTTTTGAGAGAGAAGAGGTACAATCCTTGCTGAAATCCATGTTGGAAAAGGCATTCCGCCACGAGGCGAAACGATTGCTTCCCCAACGGATCGCTCGGTTGGCCCAGCAACACGGCTTTACGCTGACCGGGGTAAAGATCAACAACAGCAAGACGCATTGGGGAAGTTGTACGCCGCGGAAAAGCGTCAACCTTTCACTATACCTGATGCTTCTTCCTTGGCATTTGGTGGATTATGTATTATTGCATGAGCTTTGCCATACGATAGAGATGAACCATAGCGAAAGGTTCTGGAAACTGATGGACAAGGTGACGGACAATCAAGCGATTCGTTTACGAACGGAATTGAAAAATTATCACATGTTGTAGAGACGGGGCGTGCCCCGTCTCCCACCGTCTGAGGGGATTCCTTGTTACCATTTTGAGGGGATGAGACGGAGCACGCTCCGTCTCTACAACCGGGTGAATTGTCAGAAATTGGCTCCTACTTGCAGAATGAAAGTCCGAGGTGCGCCGACATCCATCGGACGGGCGCTATAGCGCTTGTTTAAGAGGTTGTTCACCAGTCCTTGTACATGGATATTCTTCGTCACTTTCATCCCGACACGCATATCCATGACGAAATATCCTTTATTGTTCTCTGCCCAATAATCATGTAAGTTTCCGAATAGCATCGAACGCATATAATCCATCAGGTTAGGCTCCGCTTTCATACGCTCATCGACCATAAAATAATCGACCGCCAATGTCTTGCTTTTCCATGACATATTCGTTCCGATATTAAACCGTTTCCATTCCAGATCGAATACCCCCTTTACGGAATGTTTCTGGCGATATTTTAAATACTTGCTGTCATTCGATTTCGAACGCATCGCCATTAGGTCATCATTCGCTTCCTCCTCCGCATTCCGTGAATCCACGTCCATATCGATCGGATTCGTATAAACATACCCCAAAGTATATGCCAGACGAGTATCACGGTTAAACTCATACACACCCGAGGTAGACAAGTCTACCCCATAAATCTCCGCCCGGCCTACGTTCGTGAACTGAGCACCGATTCCTAAGCCGTCGCCGCTAGAGAACGCATTGAACAACTTGGAAAGCCCATCGATATAATCGAAGGTCTTATTATTAAACAGGCCGAAACGGAACTCGATCATATCCTTGTAACGGGTATAAAAGCCGGCCACATCGATAAAGCCCTTCAAATTGCCGAACTTATAACCTTGCTTGAAACCAAGTTCGGCATTATAACCTTGCTCCGCTTTCAATTCAGCGTTCGGGAAAGCTCCCACACCTCCGATATCCTTCAGGATAAACTTCTCCGTAACGGATGGATAACGGTATCCCTGTCCGAAAGATGCCCGGATAAAACTATACTCACCCAACTCATAATTCAAGCCTCCACGGAAAACAGGTTTTACCGGAACCTTCGCCCCGAAAATCTTCGTCTCCGCTTCCCTGTAGAAATCATCGACCCGGTAATACTCCAGACGAACACCGACCGAGACGTTCAAACGATCGATAAACTTATGATCATATTGCAGGAAGGTAGCCACATTATCGCTACTATGCTGCCCGGTCACTTTCGAATCCGCATGAATACGCTCATAAGTACCTCCAACCGTGAGTTGTGAATGTTCGAACTTCTTGCTGAATTGGTAATCCAGATTATAGGAATAGGTATGATCCGTAGCCTCCGGCGCCTTTTTCTCCACCGGCTTCATGGCATCTACCAACCAAGCCCCTACGTTATTCTTATCGGGTAGCGGAGTACGTCCCATCACCCAAGAAATCAAGTCCATATAATCCGCCGAGGTAGCTGTCGGGAAAAAATGATTTCCCAGCTTGCCCAATTCACCCATCAATCCGCTCACCTTCCCGTTCATCACCTCCGGCAAATACGGTAAGAAGGTCGGCAATAACTCGGTTTGCCAGTTTTGCGCCATATTGATAATCTCCGGAACAGATGAGATATCAAAACCCATATTATTCGTTATGTCAAAAAGAGACTTATCCGTGGTATGCGTGATGATACGGCTTCCCCGATGGAAGAAACGCCCCTTGAAACGATGAGTCGTCCCTTTTTCCGAATTCGTATAATTCAAGAAGGGATCTATATAAAATGTATTCTCACGGCGTCCCATATTCGCCAGCGGAGATTGAATATAGGGTTCCTCCGGAGAACGCCAGATAAAGAAACCTGTATAATCGTTATACAAGTAATTCACGTTCACGCCATAGTTCAACCCTTGTACCCGGGGATCGTGATACGTAAGATTCCCACCGACCCGGACACGGCGGTTGTAATTATCCTGCCGATACCCGTCGTCCAAGAATGTATTAGCCCCCACTGTCAAATCAAAATTCTTGATCCTACGGGAATGAGAGAGATCCAAGCCTCCATATAAAGGCGTCCCGTCTTGGCGTGGCTTCCCATACAATCCTCCTTGTACGTTCACCTGTGTTACCGGATCTAATCCGGGGCGTTTCGTTTTCACATGGATCAAACCATTCAAGGCAGAAGAGCCATATAATACGGAAGAGGCTCCTTTCAGTACCTCTACTTGATCGACGTTCTCCATCGGGATCATATTCCAGTTTATCTCGCCGGAACCCGGAGTTAATACCGACATCCCGTCCACCAGAATCAAGCAACGGCTACCCACGCCATAGGTCCATCCCGTACCACCGCGTACGGAAGGTTGCCGGTCCGTTACGTCCACACCGGAGATATTCTTCAGTACATCCGTTAAATCTTTCGGAGACTGACGAGTGATATCTTTCGCTTTCAACAATTCCATAGAGACGGTGATATCGCTTAGCTTTTGCTCATAACGCCCGACGCTCACGACAACCTCGTCCATCATGTTTGAGCTTGTTCGTAAGGATACGTCACGTGTCAAGAACTCTCCCGGATCTACTTTCACGGGAACGCTCAACGTTTCATATCCCAGATAGCTAAAAGTCAATACAGCGTCGCCATCCGTCACTTTCAGCTCATAATAACCGTTTATATCAGACACAGTTCCTCTCGTACCCCCTTTGTCCTTATAAAAAACGTTTACCCCGGCTAAAGCTTCCTTGCTCTCCGCATCCTTAATATACCCTTTCACGTCTTGGCCGAAAGAGGCTTGAGTTATCAAGAGAAGAAATAATATCAATTTGTAAGTATTCTTCATATCCAAATTATATTTCGCACAAATATAAAGGTTTATTCCATACCGCTAGACAGGTATTTAAAAACAGACCAAGAAGTCCTGTAAATAGACTATACTCTTTTTATTGCGCTAAGGAGAACCGTAAACTAATACCATAGTTTGAGTTCGAAGTCGGGTAAGATGAGGTGGACACGATCGGCTCATTGATCTGTAAATCATAGAACGCTCTCAATGTCAAGGCACGACTTAACCCGTAATCCGCAGAGAACTGGATGGTCTTGGCGATATTCCCGCTGGTAGCCTGCGTAAACTGATCCTCTATCTTACGGATCAACGATTGCATTTTACGGTAAGAGAAATCTAAGCGGATCGTAAGATCATTACTGAAGTCCCGTGTCTTTTTCATTTTCAACACCTTGTTAAACTCAGTCAACTTATATCCTACTCCTATCACGAATTCGTTGGAAAGCGCTTCCACCAATTGGTAAGAGGAAATATTCAGGCTTAAGTTACGAGTCTTGCGCAACTCAAACTTACCGGTTATATTATTCAATAAAGTAGCGTCTACACCAAACAACGGGCTGAATCCTTCCGTGATACTCACGGCCGCTATATCATAAGGAGACGATGGCGTAGGATTACCGGTTTGGATATCACGGATATATCCCAAACCATCCTGCCCGGCATCTACCCAATCCAAGAAGGAGGAAAACGCACCTACGCTATAGGAACAACGATATTGATGACTCAACATCATGCTCTTAAAGTATTTGCGGATAACCGGTATACGGATCAAGCCATCATACGTAACACGCCAGTTCGGTAGCAGACTCTTAATGGACGGGAAGGCTGACAGACCTACCTTATTTGGGTCCTTGCCTGTATAAGCCGCCAAGAAAGCAGGTACCAATACCTCCATTGAATTCAGACTTACACCTCCCCCTACGGCTGGATCATAAGGTTTTCCCGCTAAAGCATGCCCCGCCATAAAACCGGAACTCGGATAAACCGTACCGGAATATGTATCCGCCAAGCGCTGGGCGATCACGCTACGGTGAGCGATAAATTTATCGAACGCTTTCGAGGAATAACCGTTATTAGCGTTTCCGCTGCCGCCGAAAGCGCTCCCCAAGGCAATCGTCGTCATCGTAAAGCTACCTCCCATCTGCTCGGGCATACCGTCTTGCATATAATAGATATCGGTACTACGGGTATCTACCCGGTTTGCGTTCAAATCAATCTTCAAGCCGGCTATAGGTTCTAGATTCGCACGGATCGTAAGATTCTTCGCGCTATTGATCATGGCGGGCGTCGTCATATTCTCATTCTTTACCAACCAGCCCCGCTCGTCCGCCTCGTCGATAAAGCTCCTTCTTACCGCTCCAAAGGCAAAACCGAGTCCCGGAGCCAAAGTTCCTGTACGCCGTTGCCCGAACATATCACCAACCTCCGGAGCGTAACCACTCAACATCATACCGTCTACCAACGAATATTGTATGTTTACCCGACGTACCATCATCAAGAAACGGCTACTATATTCAGCGACTTTTGTTAAAGTTCCCTCCAAAGGCTGAGGACCAGGCACAATTGTCAGCTTCAAATGAGCCGTATCTTTATTCAAGATCATGACTTGGGCATAATTGATCGGCTTATATTTAATTGAATAGACCTTCCCATCCGCTCCACGTGCCGTGATACGAACCTTCTTCGTAAACATTCCATGCTGCACGATCGTTCCACTATCCGGGCTCAATTGAATCTCTTTCTCTAGTTTCACCTCTTTCTTCTTTTTCTCCGGTTGACGAGCGCTTACCCGGGAAGAGGCCATAAATTTCTGGTTGATCTTCTTCAGATATTTATTCTTATTGTACAATGACTGCAAATTGAAACTACCCTGCCAGTCAAATTGACGTTGGTTCTTTATTATATTACCCTGTTCCAACTCAATACTAGCGACATTGGCTCCACGATCCCAGTTGTACGTGGCATTATAAGTCAATGAACTATTTACCCAGTCTAATGCCGGTATGAATTGCAATGGCATATTCCAAGTGACATTAAACGTTTGGTCATATTTCAAAGGAGTACCCAAATCACGGATACTTTGCTTCACGGAATCCTTCCATACCTGATAATCATCCGGATTCAATTTCTTATTCACTTGAACATTCGGTTCCTCGATACGGGCATTCGTACCGGAAGTAAACGTCATGCTCAGATTATTCGTAAAGTCCCAACGCAAACTGAAGGCACGGTCCCACAAGAAATTGTGACTGAATGAGAGCAACTGGTTACCTCCATCCGTAGAACTTGTCAAATCCCTTAGCTTAATCTCATAGTAATTCCGCATCATCGCCGTCTGGAAACTAATATTCGACGGAACGTAATTCAGTCCGAATTGCTTGATATATTTCGTATATCCATTATTCTTCTTCAGCTTCTCGAAGGGTCGGAACGGTTTCACGTAAGGCGTATAATTATAAGCGAAATTACCCCGGTAATCCTTGGTTGTCTCATATTCGGTCTCCGGATTCTTCTTACTGTTCTGGCTATAAGAGTAACCTAACGAGAAGTTAGCCGGATCATACGGCATCGGATTCTTACTACGGATATCCACCTTTACGTTATTGAAAGATACACTCTTAATCGTGGTCTGGTCCAAAGAATAACTCTTGATAGAGTCTTTCTCGGCTTGAGTCTCTACCGCATCCAAAGCGTCCGAAAGCTTAATATCCTCATTCAACGGATCATACTCAGGAGTTGTAGTCTCTTTCGAATAAGCATAGTAAAAAGGTATGCTAACCTTTGCTTTCTCAGGGAACAACTTACCCAACTCAATCGAGGTCGCCACACTATATTGCGAATAATCATCCATCCGACGTTCGGCCAGCGACTGATCCAACGCACCGAAACCAGCGGTTTCCATTCGTCCACTTACATTGACCGTACCCAAATCGGATAAAGCGACGTTCAGATTCGCATTAGCGGCCCAACCGCCTTTCTCATCGAAATCGGTCATACGAAGTTCGTTTACCCAGACCTCACCGCTCTTGATATCATTCGATTTATTACGAACGCCAATCATGATCACTTTCACCTCTGCCAAGCTTGGATTACCGATGATACTAATCGTATTAAGAGGATTATTGTCATCCTTTTTCGAATAGACTTTTTGATAACTAACATTCCCCTGCCCTTTCCGTTTTTTCTCATTACGCTCCAACTTCATATTGGTCAATATCTCCAACGGAAAATTAAACTCATTTTTAAGCGGCCAAACCTTACGCTGATCCTCGCTATTATTTGTATTGTAAAGGATCGAGCTATGGGGCGTCAGCTCCAAGGGAACCTCATACTCATAATAGTTATTCTTATAATCTGAACCCAACCGAATAAATACCGAGAAATCGCCATCAATCAACGTCTGGTTCTCATCGATCGGTGCTTCCGCATGAGCGAACATCTGCAACCGTTTATAGCGGCGAAGATCATACGATGTCGATTTATAGACCGCACGCGCATCCTGCGGAGACAAGTCTGTTATCTTCATAGACAATGCCTGCTCGTTCTGTTGAAGCAACTGAGGCTGACTGGAATCGAACATACGGCTGATACCCGGAGGCAACACATAGTTGACCGGCTGACGCTGCCCGTTCTCCTCTATATTTACAGAAGATACGACGATCTGTCCATCAGACTTTGGCGGAATAAGAGGATTTGACAAATCCTGCGTATAAGTACGCCAATCACCACGAACCAATTCCAAGGTACCGAAACGCAGAACCGTAGACTTACGGAATCCTGTCATATACATACGCATGAAACGGACTGTCTTGAAATCCCGGATCGCTCCAACCCTCTTCTCATAATCTTTAATAGGAATCTTAAATAGATACCATTTTACTTTCTCCTTATCACCATTCATTAAGGTTACTTCCGGAGTACGCTCATCGACGATGTTGTTTACACCGACCTGCAAATCTTTTGGACGGAGAGAGATCTTGTACTCAAAATATTTCTCTGTCTCATTCAACGTATTATCGCCATTGATATCTTCCACATCCGGTGTACTCTTTCCGGCTGTAGCATATCTTTGATCGGATTCTTGTGAGTTTCCCTCTGTACCGTTATATCGTTTATAGCGAGATAAGATATCCAACTCCTTAGCATCGTAATCATCCCCACGGAAATAGTGATAATTATCCCCGGCAGGATCGTTAAAAGGAGAAAACGGATCATCCATCATCTTAGAGATTGTCTCACCGGATAGTTTCGCCCTCAATTTATTCAAATAATCCGCATACGTAGGGAAAATTTGCTCTTCCTCCGTAGAAAGACCGTTCAAACCGACATCTTGCAGCTCACGATTTTGGGCATCAAACGCATATCCCGTACTTTGCGTGCGAGGCACCTTACCCCAAACAGTCGTATCAACTTTCGACATATCACCGTCCACGGGCATACCATTCTCAAAGAATTTCCGCTCATCTTTCAAGATATCCTCGGAAATCTCACCCAAGTTAAAGTATAGGTCACCACCCTCGGCTGTCTCGTCCTCAAGATACGGATCTAAAAGCCAGAATTCGATATATTCATAATTGGCAGATTCCAAATCGCTAGGCTCGATCTTGCGCATTACACCACCCCAACGTTTTTCCGGATTACCCAACGTACCATCCGAGTTTACATTTTCCGCATCTAGGTTATACGGACCACGCTCATTCGGGTAAAAAGCGAGGTTTAATACAGGCAAAGTCGTATTATCATTGGTTCCCAACTCTTTATTCGGGAAGATCTCTTTATAACTGACTCCACGGGTGTAATGATTCGATAAATCATCATTCGTAAGATGTCGAGGGCGGGAAGAGGAACTCTTCCGAGTGAAGATTCCGTCTACCGTATACCAAGCCAACAAAGCTCTGTTTTTACCATAAGCGATATCGTTCACCTTCTCCGCTTCCGGAAATTTAGGATTCGAATCTTCATAGGGGGTACTCGCCAAGTTCCAAGCATACGGGTTCAAAAGATCCATACCACTTTGTGTAGACTCGAAGTCATCCAAATAAGAGTAACCACCCGTATATTGATTCTCATAATGTCCCGCTATTAAATGAGCGAATTCCGCATTGAATGAGATTTGGCTAGGTTTGGTCAATGTCAACAAGGGTAACTTATCAAATACGTTTGTCAACCACTGGCTCTCGGCTTTATAAGAGGTATTCAAGCCCCATAAAGTATTCTTTATAGACTCATCTCCCAAAGTGGTTTTTACCGTAAGAGGCATTTCCGACATATGCATAACCGTGGCACCGACCATGAAGTCCTTATTGAACTGGTAATTCAAGTCTAACCCGATCATCGTCTTTCGCTGCATATTAAAAGTAGACTGGTTCTCCAGAGATACGCTAACGGGTGTCCCACTCGATATGATGCTCTCATTCAAGATCGTCACACGTCCTAAACTGTAATCTACCGTATAATCCACATTCTCGGTCAGTGTAGCTCCTCCTGCCGTGACACGTACGGATCCACGGGCCACGTTAGTAGCTCCCAAGTCGATCTCCGAACCCGACGAGGCTTTATACTCACCACTTAAAAGAAATTTATTTTTCTCGGCGATCTGGCGGGCAACGGTTAATGTCGAGTCATACAACTCTTGGAATACATATTTACTGGCATAGGCATTACCTACCTTTTCCCGTAATTTCGAGCCGAAAGGTTGTACACAAGGGAATATAATCTTACCGGTCTCCGCCTGTATCGTATAACCGTCAATAAAATCGAAGAAACCATCCGGATTCGGATTGTCATAGGTATCCAAGCGATCCAGCCCTAATACCCGAATCAAGATTTGATTCGCACAATTACCTTCCGGAAGATAGTTTACATACGTACCGGTAGAATCGCTCTGGTAGGTAACGTTCAACTTAAACTTCTCTTTCTGCACCGAATAAGCACCCAATGAGTATACGTTCTTCATCATCAAGTCCCAGAACATCATATCCGGCGACATCGTGATACCCTTTAGCAACTTCACATAAATACAGTCGCTCGTATTCTCTTTATTATCCGTAGAGAACTCACCGACTTGATAGGTCTTGCCATTATAGATAAAACTAAAAGCGACACCCAATACCTCATCAGCCTGTAACTGAGTCCTCAAAGAAATATAACCCAATTTCTTGTTTAATGTATACTCAGATGACTCTAGCAAACGGGCACTCTCGATTTTTTCAAAATCCCGTCCTCCCTCCATGGAGCCTTTCAACGCATCATTAACCATACTTATCTTTCGGGCATCCGTAAATTGAGTGGTTAAAGTCGTATATAAATTGTTTGCGGAATTATTCGGACGTCTGTCCGTTCCGGAAGGCATCACCAACGCAGTATTACCGATATTACGAGATTCATTTTCTCCCAAATCGGTGAAAGCTACGATATTACGGGACTGGTCATAATTACCTCGTTTATTGGTCACCCACACTTCTATCTTAGAGATCTCGATACCGGAGGTGACGGTAGGCAAAGACTCCATAAACTTATCGTAGTTATCATAGAAATAATGGCCCAAGAAGAAGTGACGGTTCTCGTCGTATTCATCCACCTTGATCTCGAAGGGCTTCGTCTGCACGCCCCCTTTTGAGCTAACCGTCTTGGATTCAGATTCCTGCTGGGCAAACAAGGCGTTCACTCGCAACTTACCAAATTGTAAATCCGCTTTCATACCAAATAAAGCCGCACCTCCATTAATCAAGGAATTGCTGGTATTCATGCTCACGTTACCGGCTTCTAACGACTTGATAATCTCATCCTCCTCGCCTGTATACGCCAACTTCAATTTTTTGGAATCGAAATCAAAAGAGGTCTCGGTATTGTAATTCATTCCGAAATTCACCTTGCTACCCACCGAGGCTTGTACATTTAACTGCACACTCTCGTCAAAATTGAAGAAAGTACGTTTACGGGAACGCTCCGGAAGAGAAGGATCATTATTCTTATTCGTCTTCAATCCCATCGTGATCTCGGCCGAACCTTGTGTTCTTACACGTACTCCACCGGGGCCGAAAATACGTTCCGCCGCACCGATATTAAACTGCATATCGGTTAAGTTAAACTGTTTATTCGTAGCTTTTTGGAATTCTTCCTCGTTCTTTTGGCGGAAATAGGAACGAAGTGATTGTTGCATAGAATAATCTTGGTATTCCGCTGGGGTTAAACTCATCGGCGTACCAATCTCCATATCGCCTAATTTCGTACGGACAATATACGTATTCGTCTTTAAATCATACTCAATCGTAGTCTTGACATTCTCCGGATCACGCAAATCGGCAGGTGATTGTTTCACGATATCTTGATATTCCTCCGGTGTAGTTTTAGCTACCGGATAACGGGGAGGAATCGTATCCTCCGGAGCTTCCAGCAACTCCAATTCCGGCAAAGATGATGTATACGCAAGGTAATCAGCATTCAGCGAATACAAGCCGACACCAAACAATAATACAACGATCCATATGGAATATTTCAGTATTCGTTTTCTCATTTTCTCATTTAATTGTCAATTGTTAATCGTTAATCCTCAATTGTCAATTATCAAAGCATTCTAAGCGCAGTTTTAATTACTTGTTCCACAGCTAAAGTGGGCGAGCCTTTCAAAATAGCGGATACCGCTTTTTGCGAAGCCGCTTTCTGGAAACCCAACATAACCAATGCGGCTACGGCCTCCTCGGTTACCGCTCCATTAGAGATTGATGCCTCCGGCAAGTTTCCGGCCATACTCTCCATAGGTTTCACCTTATTTTTCAAATCTACCAAGATACGCTGGGCCGTCTTCAAACCAATCCCTTTCACGGCAGTCAATGCGGCCTCATTCTTCGAACCGATCACTTGAACCAATTCGGATGGCGGTAGAGAAGAAAGGATCATGCGTGCGGTATTCGGTCCCACTCCGGAAACGGAAGTAAGCAAAAGGAACAACTCCCTTTCGATTTTCTCGGCAAAGCCAAATAGTAAATGAGCATCTTCCCGAATTACCTCATATATATATATTTTTCCGGTAGTCTTGTTCCCAAACGCACTATATGTATTCAAGGATATATTCAGCTCGTAGCCTATACCACCACACTCCAAAATCATACGTGTAGGTGTAAGTTCCACGATTTCACCCTTTATATATTCTATCATCTATATATCTTTTTAATATTCCGTACCTATTATAACGCAAAATTAATCAAAAACGTATATCGGGTTACCATTCTTTTCCCGGATAAGGAACCTTAAAGGTTTCAAAACAACCCCGATCCTGCAATGTCACATAACATTGACGATGATCAGGTCCTCCAAATGTTAAGTTAGACGGCTGTTTTCCTGTCAATTGAATCTCTTCAACTAAATCTCCTTGCGGATTTAACAAAGCTATAGTGCCCTTATCATAACGGCAAATATAAAGATTTCCTTTCTCGTCACACTTCATACCATCCATACCGTACCCCTCAAAAGTATGAAATAGACGTTTATTCCTTAAAGTACCATCCGGGCATATATCATATACCCAGACTTTTAATTGGGCAGATTCATTAACGTACAAGCGTTTACCATCCTCACTCACAGCGATGCCATTAGTCGTTCCCATATTCGTCTCCAATAAGGAGACTTTCGCATCCGGGGTAATCAACCAAAGTTGGCCTTTTTGATTCGGCCAATCCGGGTCACTCGCATACATATTTCCATTGGGGGCAAATACAATATCGTTTGGTTGATTCATCTTTGGCTCATGAGCGAATACGCTGATCTTCTTAGATTTCATATCCACTTTTAAGATATTATGCCCTGTATAATCCGCCACGTACATATTTCCATCTTTCCCGAAGCGGATACTATTCCCGGTAGATCCTTCCGGCAAAACGAGAAAACAGCCATGGCTACCATCTGGGCGTACAATACCGATCGTCCCTTCTTTCTTATAATTTACGGCATATAAATTTCCTTCGCTATCTACAGCCGGACCTTCTATTCCGGAAGTAAATGTGTGCTCTGGCATCCAACCCGTTGCTTTCAATACATTCTGGGCATTTAAAGAAATCCCACAATACAGAATACCACACAGCAGACTAGCAATGACCTGTATACTTTTCATTTTCAATAATTTTACTGTTTCCAAAAACCGGGGACTAATATCGTTAATACCGTAAATATCTCCAGACGCCCTGTTAACATCAAAAAAGACAGAAACCATTTCGACACCGTGGGGACATCCGCAAAATTACTTACCGGACCAAGCGTTCCCAAGCCGGGCCCAACGTTACTTATAGCAGAAACAGCGGCACCAATCGCCTCCGAAAATCCCATCCCATCCAAAGATAAAGCCAAACAGCTCACCACGATTAACGTAATATAAGCGAACACAAAAGCTAACACACGGTGTACGATATCACCAGATACGACATGTCCGTTCATTCGTACTGGAATCACCGCATGGGGATGTGTCTGTTTCTTAAATTCATTGGAGAGATTCTTCGTTAAAATAACGAAGCGTCCCATCTTCAAGCCACCGCAAGTAGATCCGGCGCATCCACAAATAAACATCAAGATCAATGCGATAAACCAGAAAAACGGTCCCCAAGGAATATAGTCATCCGTAGCGAATCCACAGGTAGAAACCAAGGTCACCACTTGGAAAGCCGCCTTACGGAACGCATTCTCTACATCCGAGGCGAATCCAAGGTACAAGATCCACACCATGACAACGATAATAGCGCTTAAAACAAAAAAGAAAAACCAGCGAAACTCCTCATCTTTAATCAATTTCTTCACATTTCCATTAAAACAGAAATAAACCAATGTCATATTGGTAGCTCCGATAAACATGAAAATAGTTATTACATACTCTATATAAGAGGAATTCCAATAAGCGATACTTGCGTTTTTGGTTGAATATCCACCAGTAGATATAGCCGTGAACGCATGATTTACCGCATCATACAAATTCATCGGACCAGCCCATAAAAGGCCGACTAAAAAAAGTGTCAGAAAAACATACACCCCCCACAGGCGTTTAGCGACTTGCGTAATACGAGGACGAAAACGTTCATGGGTTATACCAGGCGTTTCGGCATCAAACATCTGCGAGGCACCACCTCCGAAAATAGGCATCAAAGCCACGGTGAATACGACCATACCGATACCTCCCTGCCACTGTGTAAGACTCCGCCAGAATAAGATACCTTTAGGCAACGCCTCTATATTCGTTAAAATAGTAGAGCCGGTAGTCGTAAATCCGGACATGGTCTCGAAAAAGGCATCGGTCACATTATCTATATATCCTCCAATATAGAATGGTAACATTCCAAATAAAGAGAATAAAATCCAAGTCAATGTCACGATCAACATTCCTTCCCGCCGGCCGGCCGAGTGTTCATTCGCCTTAAAGCCCATAGAGTAGAACAAAAAACCGGTCCCGAATAAGATTCCGCTTGAAATAAGAAGCGGATATACATCACTCCCCCGATAAAGGAAAGCTACGACGGTAGCGGCCAGCATAAAAAAAGTCTCAAGGATGAACATCACCCCTAGCATCTTCACTATAAAACGTACGTTCAACATAACTATCAACTAGTTAAAGTAGTCCTCCAGCTTACGCATAGCCGTATCCAAGCAGAATACGACAACATGATCGTATGCCTGTATCTGAGTATCACCCTTGATCATCATAGGTTCACCGTCACGAATCAACCCACCGAGAGTCATATCTTTCGGCAGACGGAGATCCTTGACTTGTTTCTTGGTAATCTTTGAATCCGGGCGAGCCACCAACTCCGCCACATCCGCATTCGCAAAGGTCAAACATTTCACGTTAGAGACATCCGCATCCAAAAGAAATTGATAGATATGGCTGGCTGCTATCAGCTTTTTGTTGATAACCGAACCGATGTCCATACTTTCCGCCAATTGGATATAATCGATATTCTCAATCTTAGCGATTGTCTTAAACACACCTAAACGCTTAGCGGCCAGACATGCCAATATATTCGTGCTGGAATTTTCCGTCAAAGCTATAAAAGTCTGCGCATCCTTGATGCCTTCTTGCATCAACAAATCAGTATCACGTCCGTCTCCGTTTATAATCAAGACATTACTAGGCACTACCTCAGCGATTCGATGACTTTTCTCTTTATTAGCCTCAATTACTTTTACCCGGATGTTATTAGGTAAATATTGGCAAGCACGGATAGCGATACGGCTTCCTCCCATAATAATAACCTTCTTTACTTCCGGATCTTTCTTCCCGGCCAGTAAGCGCACATCCTCTATATGAGATCGGGTCGTCGTAAAGAATACGATGTCACCAGACTCTATCCGGTCCGTACCACGGGGGATTATCGTCTCGTTCTTTCGCTTAATAGCGACAATATGATATAGCTTCTGCTCATTTAGCAATTCGGCCAATACCCGGTTCACCAAACGGGAATTATCCCGAACTTTAACACCTATCAGAATTAAAGCTCCACCAAACAGCTCCCAATATTGGCGTGTCCACGGACGGCGTACAGCTGTCACGATCTCCTTAGCCGCCAACATCTCAGGATAAATCATCGAGTTGATTCCTAATTTCTCGAACAGCTCTTTATTTTTGGGTAATAAATATTCGTAATTATTGATTCGGGCCAACGTACGATGCGCTCCTAGATTATGAGCCAACATACAAGCCGTCACATTGGTAGTCTCCTCGGGAGTAACACTTACGAACAAGTCCGCTTTCTTGATCCCCGCCTCCTCCAAATCTCTAAGCGAGGTCGGATTCCCGACCATAGGGAGAATCTCCATGCTAGATTTTGAGAAATTCAGCCGTTCCTCATTCGGATCCATCAAAATGATGTCCTGATTCTCTTGAGATAACATTTTCGCTAAATGTGTACCTACTTCTCCCGCACCGGCTATGACAATTTTCATATTTTATTAATTGACAATAATCAATTCTCCTTTTTCAACTGTTTCGCGATGCTCTCGGCATCCATACCACATAATTGATACAGTTCCGGTATAGAACCATGCTCGATAAACGCATCCGGCACTCCGATACGCTTTACATGAGGCGTATAGCCATTGTCTGCCATAAACTCAAGGACAGCGCTACCAAAACCTCCTTTTATCACTCCATTCTCTACCGTAATAATACGGTTATATTTCTGCCCGATCTCATGCAACAGCTCCTCATCCAACGGTTTCAAGTAGATCATATCGTAATGGGCTATCGATACCCCCTCTTCTTTCACCATCTCGATGGCTTTGATCACCTCGTTTCCGATCGGTCCGATAGAAAGTACGGCGATATCATCCCCGTCACACAACTTTTTCCCTTTTCCTATAGGCAATACTTGCATCTCGTTACGCCAATCTTTCATCTCCCCCTTACCTCTAGGGTAACGAATTACGAACGGGCCATCAAAAGCGGCATAGCCTGTATACATCAAATTCCGTAAATCCAACTCATTCAATGGGGAAGCGATTACCAAATTCGGTATCGGACGAAGATATGCTAAATCAAACACGCCATGATGTGTAGCTCCATCCTCTCCCACTAATCCCGCACGATCCAGACAGATCACCATATGTAGTTTTTGCAAAGCTACATCATGGATAACCATATCATACGCACGCTGCATAAACGAGGAATACACGTTGCAGAAAGGTATCATTCCCTCCTTAGCTAATCCAGCAGAGAAAGTTACGGAATGTCCTTCCGCAATTCCCACGTCAAACGCACGATCCGGGAAGGCTTTCATCATATAAGTCATCGAGCAACCGGAAGGCATAGCCGGAGTTACGCCTACAATACGTTCATCATTCTCCGCAAGCTCTACCAATGTATGACCGAATACGTCTTGATATAATTGAGGCTCATCTAATTTACGAACGATAATACGCTGGCCGGTTTCCTTATTGAACTTTCCGGGAGCATGCCATTCCGTAGCGGACTCTTCCGCAGGTTTAAAGCCTTTTCCTTTTTTCGTTTTGATGTGCAACAGCTTAGGGCCTTGCATATCTTTTATATCATTCAATACCTTCACCAGATAATTTACATCATGCCCATCCACCGGACCAAAGTAACGGATGCTGAAGCCTTCAAATAAATTATGTTGCTGGGTAAGCAATGCTTTAAGGCTATTGTTAAAACGTAAGATGTTTTCCCGGCGATCGTTATTGATGAGCTTGATCTTCTTTAAGCCTCGATACACATCGTATCTCATTTTATTATAGGCTTGACTCGTCGTTATATCCACTAAATACTGGCTAAGACCACCTACGCTATGATCTATCGCCATATCGTTATCATTCAGGATAATTAACAAATTATTAGGGTTGGCAGACGCATTATTCAACCCCTCGAAGGCGAGTCCTCCGGTCATAGCGCCATCCCCAATCACGGCGATCACATGGCGATCCAGTTCCTTCTTCAAGGCCGAGGCTACCGACATACCCATCGCCGCAGAGATTGAATTTGAAGCGTGTCCGGCGATAAAAGCGTCATACTCGCTTTCCGCCGGATTAGGGAAGCCGCTAATTCCTTTAAACTTACGGAGCGTATGGAAAATATCTTTCCTTCCTGTAAGTATTTTATGTCCATAAGCTTGATGCCCGACATCCCAGACAATACGGTCATAGGGGGTATTGAATACATAATGAAGGGCGACTGTCAGCTCTACCGTACCAAGGCTTGCACCTAGGTGACCAGGATTCTCAGACAAAACATCGATAATATATTGACGCAAATCGGCACATACCTGCTCCAACTTATCCTGTGACAAATGTCTCAAGTCTTCCGGAAAATGAATGCTATCCAATAGGTGTTCAACTTTGCTTTCAGCCATGTCTGCTAATTTTTCTGGCAAAAATACAGAATAAACGGCATATATAATAGTATTGTCCTGTCATTTCTTAGACAAGGGGGAAATCCATATTGATTTTAACAGCTAAATCCTATAAAATTTCATAGTTATGTTTTTTTTAAAACATAGTTATGAGTTGTGAATTTCATAACTATGAATTTTTCAAGTTATAATATAGTCATGAAATAACACCACTTGGAAATAAAAATAGCCCAACCACACCAAATTTGATCTCTTAAAAAGCACAATAAGTCTAATATTTCCAAACTATTACCTATACACCTAATAATCAACATACAATAAAATCGTATCTATCCAAGCTCCGATTAGTATCCATAGTATTTTGAATTTCTATTAATACTAATCACTATTTCTATGGATAGTAAAGCAGGCTACAATGAAGCCTATTTTCAAGAAATATACAATAAACAGAATGACTCCCGGCTGATTAATGATACGTTTAGCGGTAAAACATGTACATAGATACGTTTTCAAGTAAAGGTTCGTATATGGTACAGTTGTCCAAATAAAAAAGAGCTGTGCTTCCCATTTTACCGAGAAGCAACAGCTCTTTCTTCTTACAAAACCTCTTAATTTTTTATTCCAAGGTAAAGCTACCGGTCAAGTGTCCCAACCGATGTAACAACACAACCTGATACTGGCCATTTGCTTCTCCCGCTAAAGAGAAAGAATAAGTTCCACCTGCCTCTGAAGAAACAACATCTTCATAGACTTTCACTCCTTCATCATTCATGACACATACGGTCAAGTTTGATAAAGCATCTTCAAAGCTCAAGGAAAGGATGTCTCCTTCGATTGATGCAACTGGAGGACGGTTTGTGTTAACGGAACGATAACGTTCATCATCCCAAGCTCCTTCTGTTGGAATAATATCTCCAAATACAGATTGAACTAAAAATAACGCAAAAAAAATTGCACAAAAAATAAATCTGTTCACATTTTTCATAATATCTTGTGTATTAATTGTGCAACAAACATACAATGACTTTGCTAGTGATTCAACTACTACTATTGCACAAAATATGCACATTTACTACAAATACTCTCGGATAAATCTATCAAACTTTTCTGAAGATCCTTTTTCTTGAGGATATATTTTCTCATAAAGACGCTTTCTTATCATTGATACATTTGTTGGAGTAGTTACGATCAACATCGCAATTGTTACTGGAGGAACATTAGCTTTAATTAAACAACAAACACGCAACTCAGTTGTTGTCAACCTTGAGAATATAGTCATCAAACGTCGTGTAAACTTATCAAAGGTTTCATCCAAAGCCTTAAATAATTCATTCCAATCTTCTTCTTTAGGTCTCCATTCTTCTTTCATATGGAATTTATAATAAATATCAGACATCTGAAAACTCTCTATTAAAAACCGATTTTCAGTTTTAACATATCTTAAATTCTGATTTTCAGTTTCCAACTTCATTTTTTGAAGAGCCATCAACTCTTTCTCTTTTTCATTGTAAGCTCTAGATGATTTTTGCAACATTTCTTCTAATTCCCTAATAAGTTTTTCATTTTCCTCAATGCGAGTCAGATCTGCTTGGTGTTTTTTTTCTAGAGCCTGTAATAGCTCCCTATGCTCTTGTAAACGCAACTTTTTCTTTTTCATCTGCACATATCCTAAAACTGATATCACGACAATCACGACAATACTTATAATTAAAATTAAAGTCACAGTTAAATTCTTTACTTTCAACTTATTCAACAAGACTTCAGATTGTAATAGTTTAGCTTCTGTTTTATGATAATCATATATTTTCTCTATTCGTCTTATTGATTCCGTTTTCTTTGTTTGGTTTACAGAATCTCTTAAAACTTCATATCTAATCTGATTATTCGCATAACCTTTCCAATTTTCCCGGAATCTCTCCAACTGAGCTAAATGATAATAAGCTGCAGCTTGTGTTTGTAACCTAGAGCTGTTGCTACTATATCCTAAATAATAATACGCTGAATCAACTTGGTTAGTTTTTTGATAATATTTCCCTAACACAAAATAAAAAGAATCTAACATTGACTTTTTTAAAGGAGAACTTAAGACCTTCTCAATATACTCTAGCCCTTTTGAATAATTATCAATATCTAAATACAGATTAGCCAATTCTCTATATACAGAGGATTTACTCTTCTGATCACAAAAGTATAACGCCTTTTCATAATAAAAAATAGCACTATCCATTTTATTTAAAGCTGTCATGTTCCGTCCAATATCTCTCAGTACATAAGATTGCCCAATCGAATCATAAAGGGCTTCGAAACAATATAAAGCTTTTTTTTGGTAAAGAACCGCTTTTTCATATACTTCTTGATAGGTATAAAGCATCCCTATACTATTATATAAACGTCCAAGAAAAGCATAATCAGTAATCTCCATCTCATTTTGTAAAGCTTTTAAATAATAATCCTGCGCCCGTGGAGCATCTTTCAAATCATCAACAACACGTCCTCTATAATACCAAGCTTTTGCTTTTCTTTTCACATCATCTGTCTTATCAAAATATTCTGTAGCTATTGCAATTAATGAGTCTGACTCGTGCTTCTTATAAGTTTTATCTTCCGCTTCTGTCAAAAGTAGGTAGTACATAGCACGATCCTTTTCTGAAAGATCATTTACATCTTGTATTGTTGATAGCAATGTTAAAACGCTATCGGGATGTTGGGACATTATCTTTTCCGCATGTTCATATAGACCTGAGTGATGGCTACATGACATTAGTCCAGTAATAAAGAACAGAAAAAAGACGTATAGATTGTTTTTCATACTCTGTAACATTTTTATTTTCCACAAATGTAAGTAAAATCTCTAATCCTAAAAGTCTTGATTTTTACTGAATTAGACACATACAAGGATTTACGGGTATTTGTATTCCTCCATCTGTTTTGAAAATCAAAACGGATCAAACACCCCGCAAATAAGAAGTAAGTTTAAACTCTTTTACCTTTTAAATACACACAGAAGCACTAGAATACGCAGGATTACTCTAGTATTAGGGCAACAAAGACAACACAAGAGAGTGAACCTTGCCATTGCTGGCAACTACCTGTTCACCCGAAGCCCAGTTCTCTCCTCCATTGAAATCTGATATTTTTCCTCCGGCCTGCAATAGAATCAAGGCACCAGCGGCTACGTCCCAAGGGCCTAAATAGGCTTCTATACGGGCATCAAAACGTCCTGCTGCCACATAACACAGTTCAGCGGCGGCAGATCCCATCAAACGGGTACCTCCCGCAAAACCATACAACCTATCAACCAAATGAGCGGCTACCGGACGATAAGCATCAGAGTTATAAGGGAAACCCAACGCAATGAAAGCGTTATCCAGTACTGAGACATCCGATACATATATCTCATTCCCATCCAAGTAAGCCTTACCACCTTTCACTGCATAAAAACACTCGTCCCTACACACCTCATAGACTACTCCTAACAATAACTCCTTCCGATTTCTTAAAGCGATACTCACGCAATAAGGCGCGATATCATGAATATAGTTTGAAGTACCGTCCAATGGATCAATTACCCAACAATATTCCTCATCGGTCAAACTTCCAGAGCCTTCCTCCGCAATAAAACCGGCCTCGGGTAGCAAAGTAGACAAAGCCTCTATGATCTGTCGTTCTGATTCTTTATCCACATAAGATACATAGTTATGAGCACTTTTTTCCTCCACTAAGTTCCGGTCAAACTTTCGGCGTTCTTCTTTTAAGAATGTCGCAGAAGCACGAGCTATTTCTCGAACCTCCTTACACAAATAGGCTAAATCTAATTCCATACCGTTCATTTTATTTTGGCAAATGTAATGATTTCCATTTATAGTAATCTCATTTTAGCGACAAATGAGACCACATAGAAACGTAAAAATAATACCTATTACGAATTTGCCCTAAAACTCTGCCTTTAAGAAATATTATATTATCTTTGTGTTATGTTCAGCTAAAAAGATTGAGCTATGAAAACAATACATTATCTTTCAATCATCATCTTATCATTCAGCAGTCAAATACTTTTGGCACAGAATGATACTTTAGTCGGTGTATTGCGTGACATCAGCGATAAAATAATCAAACGCTATCCGGTCACGCTAGGCAGTCAGAATCCGATCACCGTGAAAACGAACAAACATGGCGTATTCACCATCCCGGGGGCTAACCTGAATGATACCTTGTTCGTCACTATTAAGAAAACAAGAAATGTAGTCAAAGTCCCAGTCAACGGATACAATTATATAACCATTACTTTAGAGAATAGCACATTCAACGCAGAGCGTAGTTTTGAACCGGATGAGGCCCTGAAAGAAATTATGGAAAGGGAACGAAACAAAATAGTAAGCTCAAGCGTTATGAATAAAGAAGAGATACAGAAAACCGGATGCCGGGATCTCTATTGCCTGCTACGAAGGATGAGTGGCATAACATTCGCCGATGGTTCCGTACGCATCCGTGCGAGCGTTTCCCTAAACAGTCCTAGTGACCCGCTAGTAGTGGTAGACGGTATACCGATGGACCTATCTGTTCTAAACACGATTCCCGTTGAAGATGTCTCGGAATTAAAAGTATTGAAAGACGCAGGTGAATACGGGGTGAGAGGCGCGAACGGAGCGATCGTCATAAAAACAGGCAAATAAACAAATAAGAAAAAGAGAAACGTATCAACATGAGAGTATGGATTAAACGGATAGGAGTGATATGCCTAATACCGATCGCATTGGTATTGTTACTCTCTATATTACTATATATACCTCCTTTCCAAAACTTCGCGGTACGGAAAGCGACCGAATATGCGGGAAAAGCGACTGGTATGCAAATCGGGATCGAGCAGATTAGGCTATCTTTCCCGTTAGACCTTACGGTTAAGGGTGTCGAGGTCGTAAATCCTCCCGCCGATACCTTGTTGAGTTTACAGAGCTTGACGGTACGGGTTCGTGCCCTTCCTCTTTTGCGGAAGCAAGTATTGGTAGAGGCGATCGACCTCCGGAACGTAAAGGTTAACACCGGGACTATGATTGAAGGTATGGAAATCAAAGGATTCTTGGGAAAGCTTTACCTGCACGCCGATCGTATAGACCTGTCCGAGGAGAAAGCTACATTTAATACCGTAGATTTATCCGATACCGCCATTACCCTTCTATTAAATGATTCAACCTCGAAAGAAGACACGACTTCCACACCTCTGAACTGGGTACTCAAGCTGGATAAAATCAGTTTGGACCGGGTAGCCTTCGCCCTACAAATGCCCTCGGATTCCTTACGCCTTACGGCTTTCGTAAATAAAGCCGGGCTAAATAACGGCCTCGTAGATCTTGGAGTGGAACAATATAAGGCGAGAAACTTTGACATAACAAATTCTACATTCGCTTATGACGGGAATTACGCGGCACCCGAGCAAGGACTCGATTTCTCCCATATCAGTTTAACGAACCTGAACACCTCTATCGATTCCATCTTATATCAAGGAAAAGAAATAAACGCCCACATCAAGGAATTCTTCGTGGAAGAACGTTCCGGCCTCAAGGTTTCGGCATTGGCAGGAAATGTCCGGAGTGACCATGAACAGATAGACGTACCGGACCTACTTCTCCAGACACCAAATTCCGAAGTGAGATTGACAGCGACTATCCCTTGGAGCTCCCTCGAGGACCATCCGCAAGGTAGCATGAAAGCCCTGTTAAACACCTCGTTGGGGAAAGAGGATTTATTGATAGCGGCAGGTTCTCTTCCGGAGGATTTCAAGAAAGCCTACCCGGACAAGCCTCTCGCTATTACGGCTGGGGGGGGGAGGAAAACCCTCCCGATACGTCTTTTACTTTGCCT
>OBZQ01000447.1_pt1 | contig 31193 bp, 19 predicted proteins | sample 1495531 | NCBI WGS metagenome assembly OBZQ01 (sample SAMEA2580237, study PRJEB22360) | human gut metagenome | biome: human gut; feature: human-associated habitat; material: faeces | place: Denmark | collected 2008/2010
GCTTAATCAAAGAAATCGTCGTGCATGAGCGCATTGACGAAAATAAAACAAGACACATTTCTATCGAAATTCATTTTAATCTCAAACCCATCCCGGAGGTGGAACAGGTCACTGCCTGACCTGTCCCGCCGGGACGGTTCTCTTAAAAACACCATATAGATTTTTTGTACGCCGCCGCCCGCCATCGAGCAAAGTTTTACACCTAATTGGGGATAAAACAGCTTATGGCTGGTGGCGGTGTGGCATTGATCGGAACACAGTTGGTACCACTGTTATCTGGATTGTTTGGTTAATTGCAAAAAGAGAGGAGAAACTCATGGATCGTATATTTGAGGCGATTGAAACATGGATGAGGGATCTTCTGACAGGCATGGTAAGTTCCAATCTGACAACAATGTATACCGATGTCAATGAAAAGACAGGTGAGATTGCTGCTCAGGTTGGGCAGACACCACAAGGCTGGAATGGAAACATTTTCAGCATGATACAGAATCTTTCCGATTCGGTAATTGTTCCGATTGCCGGTATGATTATCACTTTTGTACTTTGTTATGAATTGATTTCCATGCTGACAGAAAAAAATAACATGCATGATCTGGACACATGGATGTTCTTTAAGTATTTTTTCAAGATGTGGGTGGCAGTCTGGATTGTCAGCCACACGTTCACAATTACTATGGCGGTATTTGATGTCGGACAGACGGTGGTAAGCCGGGCGGCAGGGGTTATCAGTTCTGATACAGCGATCAATATAGATACGATGATTAGTACGATGGAAACAGCTATGGAATCTATGGAAATCGGTGAACTTGTCATACTGGCACTGGAAACGATGCTGGTAAGCCTGTGTATGAAGATTATATCTGTATTGATAACAGTTATTTTGTATGGACGAATGATTGAGATTTATCTGTATTCCTCGGTCGGTGCAATACCATTTGCAACGATGTCAAACAGGGAATGGGGACAGATTGGAAACAACTATCTGCGGGGACTATTTGCACTGGCATTTCAGGGATTTTTCATGATGGTTTGTGTGGGAATCTACGCAGTTCTTGTGGCAAATATCCAGATGTCAGATAACGTACATTCCGCATTGTTTGGTGTGATGGCATATACAGTGATTCTGTGTTTCAGTCTGATGAAAACAGGTAATTTTGCAAAAAGTGTGTTTAATGCCCATTAGCAGGAAGGGGGAAAATGATGGCTTTTGTATCTGTACCAAAAGATCTGACCAAAGTAAAAAACAAGATTATTTTAAATCTTACCAAAAGACAGCTTATCTGTTTTGGACTTGCAGCAGCAGTGGGGGTACCGTTTTATTTTTTAACCAGAGGAGTGATCGGTTCCAGTAATGCTGCAACCGGAATGTGTCTTCTGATGCTTCCGGCATTTGTATTTGCCATGTATGAGAAGGATGGGCTTCCGTTAGAAAAAGTTCTGAAGAATATAATTGTGGTCCGGTTTATCCGGCCATCTGTAAGGAAATATCAGGTGGAAAATATGTATGAGAAAAAACAGAGGATAGTCAGAAAGAAAGGAGGCAGGGAACGTGTTAAAAAGAAAAAATAAGAAAGCGTTGCCAGAACAGTTGGAGGACAGTTTATATCCGGATGATTACTGGCTGGATAAGGAAGATGGGCAGGAAGTTTCAGAATCATTGCCAGATGGAGAAAATCCAGTAAGCGGAAAGTTACGCAAAGAACCGATGGTAACAGGTTATGAAGCACTGGAAAGACAAAGAGGTGTCCGCAGACCCAAAAGGAAGATAACCAGAAGGGAAAAGAAAGCATTAAAACAGGCACAGAAATATGAAGCAAAGCTGCGTAAAGAGCAGGAAAGGGCAGATAAGAAAAGTGAAAAAAGAGAAGCAAAACTTGCTGAAAAAGCAGAAAAAGAAGCCATGCGTCAGGCAAAAAAAGACGCAAAAAAGAGAAAAAGTAAACCGGCTTCCATATCCGGGCAAAAAGCGGCAGGAAACAGGAAACCTGTAAAGACAGGGACAAATAAGACAGCAGTGAAAGCAGATACGGCAAAGGAAAAACAGATTTCAGCACAGCAGTCTATTCCATATCATGAGATGGCAAAGGATGGGATTTGCCGGGTGCAGGATAAGTTTTATTCAAAAACGATCCGGTTTTATGACATCAATTATCAGTTGGCACAGAATGAGGATAAGAACGCAATCTTTGAAAACTGGTGTGATTTTTTAAATTACTTTGACAGCACTATTCATTTTCAGTTGTCTTTTATCAATCAGCACAGTAACATGGCGGAATTTGAAAAAGTTATCCTTATCAAGCCACAGGATGATGAATTTGATGAACTGCGTATGGAATTTGCACAGATGTTAAAGAATCAGCTTTCCAAAGGAAATAATGGATTGCTCCGTACCAAATATATTACATTTGGCATTGAAGCGGACAGCATCCGGGAAGCAAAACCGAAGCTGGAGAGGATTGAATCGGATATTCTCAATAACTTTAAGATTCTTGGAGTTTCGGCTTATCCACTAAATGGAGAAGAAAGACTTCAGATCATGTATGAAACCTTTAATCAGGACAGTAAGGTTCCGTTCCATTTTTCTTATGATGATGTGCTTCGGACAGGACTGAGTACCAAAGATTATGTTGCTCCGACCAGTTTTGTGTTTAAAAATGGCAGGGATTTTCAGATGGGCGGTACGATAGGTGCTGTCTCTTATTTGCAGATTCTTGCACCGGAGCTTACTGACAAGATGCTTGCAGAATTTCTGGAAATGGACTGTAACCTGATGGTTAATCTCCATATACAGTCTATCGACCAGATGAAAGCAATCAAGCTGGTAAAGAGTAAGGTAACAGATATTAACAGGATGAAAATTGAGGAGCAGAAAAAAGCGGTACGTTCCGGATATGACATGGACATTATCCCATCAGACTTAAATACATACGGTGGGGAAGCAAAAAGGCTTCTGGAAGATTTACAGTCCAGAAATGAGAGAATGTTCCTTGTGACGGTATTGTTTTTAAATACTGCACAGACGAAGCAGGAACTTGAAAATGTGGTATTTCAGACTGCGGGAATTGCACAGAAATATAATTGTGCGTTGAAACGTCTGGACTATCAGCAGGAGCCGGGACTGATGAGCTGTCTGCCTCTTGGGGTGAATCTGGTTCCGATCAAAAGGGCACTGACTACAACATCCACAGCAATTTTTGTTCCGTTTACCACACAGGAATTATTTATGGGAGGGGAATCTATTTATTATGGATTAAATGCCCTTTCCAATAATCTGATCATGGCAGACAGAAAGAAATTAAAGAATCCGAACGGTCTGATACTTGGTACACCGGGTTCTGGTAAATCCTTTGCTGCAAAACGTGAAATTGCCAATGCTTTTATTGTGACAAGGGATGATATTATTGTCTGCGATCCAGAAGGGGAATATTACCCACTTGTCAGGGCATTTCATGGACAAGTTATCAGGATTTCACCAACCAGCCATGATTATATTAATCCGATGGACATTAATCTTGATTATGCAGATGATGATGACCCGTTATCTTTAAAGTCAGATTTTATCCTGTCTTTATGCGAGTTGATCGTGGGAGGTAAAAATGGTCTGGAACCAGTGGAAATGACTATCATTGACCGATGTGTACGGCTGGTCTATCAGAATTATCTTTCTGACCCAGTGCCAGAGAATATGCCAATACTGGAAGATTTATATAATCTTCTCCGAGAACAGAAAGAGCAGGAAGCACAGAGGCTTGCCACTTCCCTTGAAATTTATGTTAATGGTTCTCTGAAAGTATTTAATCACAGAACAAACGTGGAACTGAATAACCGTATGGTCTGCTTTGACATTAAAGACCTTGGAAAACAGTTGAAAAAACTGGGGATGCTCATTGTACAGGATCAGGTCTGGAATCGAGTGACAATCAACCGTTCTGCAAATAAGAGTACCCGATATTATATTGATGAGTTTCATTTGCTGCTGAAAGAAGAACAGACAGCAGCATACAGTGTGGAAATTTGGAAGCGATTTCGTAAGTGGGGTGGTATCCCGACAGGTATTACACAGAATGTCAAGGATTTGCTTGCATCAAGGGAAATTGAAAATATCTTTGAAAACTCTGATTTTATCCTGATGCTGAATCAGGCTTCCGGGGACAGACAGATTCTTGCGAAACAGTTGAATATTTCTCCACATCAGCTTTCCTATGTTACCAACAGTGGAGAAGGTGAGGGACTTGTTTTTTATGGAAGTACGATTATTCCATTCAAGGATAAATTCGATAATTCACTGATGCTGTATGCACTCATGACATCCAAACCAGATGAAGTAGAAAAGCGGAAGCGTCTTGGAATCGGGGAAAGGGATGAAGAGTAGTTGTAAAAAAGATAGTACAAAACAGAGAAAACGGAGGATTACAGAATGGAAAATAATTGTATGGCAAATCCATGTGAAGGATGCACAGAAGAGGCTTGTGTAGAAATGATGAAAAAACTGCAGGCCGATAAAAAGGTCAAGCAGCTTTTAGAGACAGGAAAGTACAGCAATGGTGAAGAAGTATTTGGTGAAATGTTGGATGATATGCTTTTCCTGTCAGAAATGATTGACTTACAGCAGGTGCTTTTTTATCTGAGAGAAAAGGAAGGGCTGAGTGAAAGGATGCTAGATATGCTTTTGACTTCGATTCTTTCTAATGTAGACGAAATCTCACATAAATGGGAAGTATACAAGGATAAAGCGAATTAAAGGGAAACCGCAGCAAAGGGGATGGTGAAATTGCAGGAACATGAATATAAAGCCAGAGATAAAACCGTCCATAAGATGAGCAGGGATGGTCTTAGGGAAGAAAATCTGCATAACAAGGAAGAAAAACGGATCACCAGTCGTGATGAGGATATAGAAGTTTCCAGAAATCCGAAAAAAGAAGAAGATTTCGGAAAAAATCGACGGGAGCGAATAAAGGAAAGTAAAGATGTACCGACCAGAAAGAAACCCTTTGATATAACCAGATACAGTATAGATGAGGAACAAAAAGTGAAAATGGAACAAAATCTGGGGAATGGGGATGCGAAGGAAGATATGTCTTTAACGGAAGATTCCGGGCCAGATAAACATGCCGTATTTCGTACAGAAAGTATCCGGGGACAGCCAAGAAGTGAACGTGCTGCTCTGGAAACCGCAGTGGACAGCAGAAAACTTAGACAGAGAAAAATGGTCAGAGATTACGCAGAAAGAGAAAAACGGAAGGAAAAGGAGGCTTCCAGACAACAAAAAACTGCGGAAAAAGAAAATATCCGTTATCGTGAAACATCTCAGGTTACAGAAGAATCATTGGAAGGATTTCAGGATGAGATCAAAGGTAAGGTAAAGCGGGAGCGGATACTGAAAGAACAGAAAAAACAGTCCCGGCTTTTTTTGGGAGATAAAGGGGATGGCATGGTACATGGAGCAGGAACTGGAATCCGCAAATCAGCTTCGGCAGTGAAAAATGCTGCTCTTACTGTGGGATACTGGAAAGCCCATGAAGCAGAAGATGATAATGCTGCTGTGGAAGGGGCACACAGGATGGAACTTGCAGGGGAAAGTCTTGCAAGAAAGTCTATTTATGTCCGGCAGCGACTGAGGGAAAGCAGGAAACAGTCTGCCCGTCTGACAGAAAATATGCTGGATGAAGCAGAAAATAGCAGGCTGATGTTTGATGCTGCTTACGGAAATCAGGCAAAAAATGCAGTGAAGAGAGAAGCTGACCAGAAGAAAAAATCAGCACTTCAAAAATTACTACAGAAAAAACGATACCAAAAGCAGTACCGGGCGGCAAAAGAAAGTAAAAAAGCCAAAGATGCGGCAATCACATCGGCACAAAGATTTACAGAAAAAACAAAAGATGCAGTCAAAATGGTGGCGGCACAAAACAAAGGAATCTTTGCTACGGTAGCTCTTTTTGGACTGATTTTTGTTCTGATAGCAGTCAGTTTTTCCAGTTGCAGTGCAGTTTTGCAGGGTGGTTCTTCAGCGATCATTTCAACCAGTTATTCCAGTACGGATGAAGATATTTATGCTGCAGAAAATGCGTATAAAGCTCTGGAGGAAGCATTGAACACACAGATCAATCAAATAGAATTCAGGCATCCGGATTATGATGAATACCGTTATCAGATTGATGAGATCGGACACAATCCATATCAGCTTATTTCTTATCTGACAGTGAAATATGGCGGTTTTACTTATGCAGAAGTGGCAGACGAGATAAAAGAAATTTTTCAGCAGCAATATGGAATCAATACACAGTCTACCAGAGAAACTGTAACAGAAACAAAGACTGTCCGGGTAGGAGAATCACTGGGACAGGTTGTTACCAGTGGATATTGCAACTGTTCCATCTGCTGTGGTCAGTGGAGTGGAGGACCGACCGCAAGTGGAGCAATGCCTACCGCAAACCACACGATTGCCGTAGATGCGACAAATCCTTTTGTTCCGATCGGCACTCATGTAGTGATGAATGGCGTGGAATATGTGGTAGAAGATACCGGAGCTTTCGCAAGATATGGTGTGCAGTTTGATGTTTATTATGATAATCATGCGGCGGCATCTGCTCATGGACATCAGACATGGGAGGCTTACATAGCTGACAGCAACGGAAGTCAGGAAGTAGAAGTGACAATAACAAAAGAAGTGAACCGTCTGGATGTTACTATGACCAATCATAATCTGGATACGGTGTTAAGAAGCCGTATGACAGAAGAGGAACAGGAAAGATACGATGCGTATAACCGATATTATGGAAACAGGGATTACCTGTTTGACCTGAATTCCATTCCAACAGGAAGTAGTGGTTTTGGCTATACGATTCCTGGTGAAGCGTTATCTGACCCACAATTCGCAAAGATGATACGGGAAGCAGAGAAATATCTGGGAGTGCCTTATGTATGGGGTGGTTATTCTCCAAGCGGTTTTGACTGTTCTGGATTTGTAAGCTGGGTAATCAATAATTGTGGAAATGGATGGAACATAGGAAGGTGTACTGCCGATGAACTTCGTTCTCATTGTTCACAGGTATCCCCATCAGAAGCAAAACCGGGAGATCTGATTTTCTTCCAGGGAACTTATAACACAAGCGGAGCGAGTCATGTAGGGATTTATGTTGGCAACAATATGATGATACATTGCGGAAAGCCGGTACAGTATACAAGCATTGCAAGTTCTTACTGGCAGGAACATTTTATGGCATTTGGTCGTCTGCATTAGGAGGTGACAGGGCAAATGAATATGAAGTTAAAAAAAGTTCTGAATGATATTCAGAAAACAGAAGAAAAGATTGCAGAACTGCAGAAGCATCTGAAAAAGCAGAATGATTTAAAACAACAGATGGAGGACATAGAAATTATCAAATCTTTCCGTTCACTGAAGCTGGACAGCAGGGAACTTCTTGTACTGCTTGATGGGATTCAGAAAGGAACGGCAACGATTCGGCTGGATGAAGAAGGTGGTATTGCAATAGAAGATGCAAGAGAAAAGAAAGACGGAAACAAAGAAAATAACAAAGGATCTGATGTACAGATACCGGAAAGAGAGGGCTTAGAACATGAAAAATAAAGTAGTAAAAAAACTGATGATGATTGTAATGGCAGCTACAATGCTTTCGGGATTTTCGTTTGCAACTGTATATGCAAATGCTGATCCGCCTGCGGAAGAAACAACTACCGAGGTTGTGGCAGAAACATCATCGGAGGCAACCACAGAAGAAAATACGGAGGATACGGGCAGAGTGATCGCAGAAAGTGATTCCTCTGCCTTTTCTACGCCGGGAAATGCACAACTGGTCGATGATAAGGAAAATGATGATACAAAGCAGTTCCTTACCATCCAGACAAAAAAGGGAAATACTTTTTATATGGTAATTGACCGTTCCAGCACATCAGAAAATGTCTATATGATGTCGTTGGTTGATGAAAATGACCTTGCAGAATTTCTGGATGAAACAGAGGACAGCAAGACAGAGGAAGAACAGAAGGTAGTGATTCCGGAAACAACCACAGAAACAACACCTGCTGTGGAAAAAGAGACAGAAGAAACAACGCAGAAAAATACAGGCAGTGCAGACATCTGGAAACTCTGTACCATTGTATTAGCAGGGGGACTTGGTATTGGTGCAGTGGTTGTATATCTGAAATATGGACGTAAAAAAGAAGATGGTTTTGTCAATGAACAACTTGAATTTACAGACGGACCGTTTATCAATGAAGAACAGGAAAATGAAGATGGACAGGAAGATTAAGATTTTGGTTCTCTGAAGTTTAGCACAGAAAAATAAGATACAGGAAAGGGACAGCTAATCTGGCTGTCCTTTTCAGAAAGGACGAAAAATGGCGAGATTTTTAGTGATTGCAGAAAAACCGAGTGTAGCACAAAGTTATGCGAAAAATTTGTCTGCATATAAAAAACAGGACGGGTATATGGAGGGAGAAAACTGCCTTGTGAGCTGGTGTCTTGGACATCTGGCAGAATATGCACGACCGGAAGAATATGATGAAAGATATGCGAAATGGCAGTTTGATGACCTGCCGATCATTCCTGAAAAGTGGAAATTACAGGTGTCAGCAGATAAAAAGAAGCAGTTTTCAGTATTAAAGGATCTGATGAACCGGGAAGATATAGAGTATCTGGTAAATGGCTGTGATGCAGGACGGGAAGGAGAATTGATTTTCCAGAGAGTATATGATCTGTCCGGATGTAGAAAACCAGTCAGACGATTATGGATCAGCTCTATGGAAGATGAAGCAATAAGAAATGGTTTCCATGAGATGAAAGATGCCGGCTTTTACAGTAACCTTTGCATGGCGGCGGTATGCAGGGCACAGGCAGACTGGCTGATTGGAATGAACGCTACCAGAGCTTATACGACAAAGTATTATAAAAAACTGGTAGTTGGAAGAGTACAGACACCAACTCTTGCCATGCTGACAGAACGGCAGGACAGGATTGAGCATTTTCAGAAAGAAACCTTTTACAGAGTGGAACTGACAGATGGAAAGCTCGTTGCCGTATCAGAGAACATTACCAATAAAGCAGACGCAGAACTTCTGTCAGCATTATGTGACGGTTCTGAGGCAATTATTACAGAGTTAAAAAGAGAACGGAAGAAAGTATCCCCGCCTAAATTATATGATCTGACAAGTCTGCAGAGGGAAGCGAACCGGTATTTTGGATTTACGGCAAAGAAAACGCTTGATCTTTTACAGGAATTATATGAAGAAAAGCTGATAACGTATCCGAGGACAGACAGCCGCTTTGTTACAGAAGAAATGATTGGAACAGTAGAAGAACTGGCAGGGAAAATGCCGTTGATGCTGCCTTTTGTAGAATATGGGCAGTTAGGACATAACATAAAAAGAGTTGTAAATAATGAAAAGGTATCTGACCATCACGCTATTCTTCCGACAAAAGAGGCTGTGGAAAAAGGAATCATGGATTTGTCAGTGGATAAAAAGAATCTGATGATACTGATTGGACAGCAGGTGCTTCAGGCAGTCGGGGAAGATTACCTGTATGAACAGACAGATGTTACTGTGAACTGTCAGAAAAATGAGTTTACTGCCAGAGGAAAAACAGCGGTGCAGATGGGATTTAAAGACGTGGAAAAAGCCTTTCGCAGTCATTGTGTAAAAACGGAGAAAGAGGATTCGGATAGACAGTTGGAAATTCCATACGGATACCAGAAAGGTATGCAGCTTTTTAATGTCAAGGCAGAAACAAGTATCCATTATACTTCTCCACCGAAATCATTCAATGAAGATACGCTTCTTGCAGCAATGGAAACAGCAGGTAATAAAGAATTTGATGAAAAGACAGAGAAAAAAGGGCTTGGAACACCTGCAACGAGAGCCAGTACCATTGAAAAACTGGTGGCATCCGGATATGCACAGCGAAAGGGGAAACAGATCATTCCAACAGCAGAGGGCAGGGAACTCATTCGTGTAATGCCGGAGAATTTAAAATCTGCAGGACTGACAGCCGAATGGGAGAACAGGCTTTTGCTGATGGAACGAGGGGAGCTTAATGGAGAACAGTTCATGGATGATATTGTAACCATGCTGGAAGAAATCCTGAATGGCTGCAGAAAAATCCCAGAGGAAGAAAGAAATCGCTTTCAGACAGCAAAAGAATTAATTGGGAAATGCCCGGTCTGCGGTTCTGATATTTTTGAGGGGAAAAGGAATTTTTACTGCTCGAACCGTCAGTGTGATTTTGCTCTTTGGAAGGATAACCGATTTTTAGAAGGTATGGAGAAGAAACTGGACAAGAAAATGGCAAAAGAACTTCTGGATAAGGCTTGTACCCATGTAAAAGGGTTATATTCCAAAAAGAAAGATGCTAGGTTTGATGCAGATCTTCTGATGACATTGGAAAATGGAAAGCCGAAATTTCATTTGGAATTTCCGAAAAGAAAGCATAAAGGATAAAGCAAAAATTAAAGATTGGAGGAAGAGACATGGCAAGAGTACAGGAGATTCGTGGTATGGCAGAATGGTATGCCACTGACATAGCCAGTTCCCCGGCAGACTGGATGAAATATCTGGATACTGCCGCCAGATTATACCGTTATTCCTTTACTGACCAGCTTCTCATTTATGCACAGCGTCCACAGGCAACTGCATGTGCATCCCTGGAATTGTGGAATGAGAAGATGATGAGATGGGTAAACCGAGGGGCAAAAGGAATTGCTTTGCTGGATGAAACAGGGACAAAAGCAAAAATCCGATATGTGTTCGATATAAAAGATACCCATATGGTACAGGGCGGCAGATCACCATACCTGTGGCAGCTTCAGGAACATCAGAGGGGAGAAGTGCTTGCACATATTTCTGATGTTTATAATCTGGAAGAGAAAGATACGGCAGATCTGGCAGATGCGTTGATGTCTGTGGCAAAAGAGATGGTCAATGAAAATCTGGAGGATTATCTGGATGGCTTATCGTATGCAACAGAAGGAACCTATCTGGAAGACCTGGATGAAGGGACGATTCGGAACGATTTCCGGCAGCTTGCAACGGACAGTGTATATTATATGCTTGCAAGAAGATGCGGACTTGATCCTATGTTGATTCTTGAAGAAGAGGATTTCATGCACATCACCGATTATAACAGGCTTTCCGTATTGACTTTTCTTGGAAATGCTGCAAGCCAGCTCGCTGAGAGTGTACTGATTGATATTGGAAAAACGGTACATAAAATTTCTCTGGAAGAAATCAGGAAAGGTCTTGAAAATTCTGAAGAGAGGAATTATAATAACTTTAACACGTTAATGTGTGAAAATAAAATACAGGGCACAGAAGAGAGAATAAATGATATTGAGGATAATGAAGGAGGAACTGACTATGGAACTGACCTATCATCGCAAGGGGGATTACCTGTTTCCGAACCTGACCGTAGAGGAGGAAGAAGTGACGATCGGGAAATACGGGATGCTGAGGAGAACATTTCTGAAGGAACACAAGAACAGCCTTTATCAGAGCCTTTTCCTGACAGGGAAGCTGAACCAGCATCTTCTGGAGATCGAGAAAGCGGCTCAGGAGAGAATGGAGAGCCAGATGGAGAAATTGCTGAAGAACAAACCGGCACCGGACAAGGAAGCCGATCCGATGGCATGGACAGCACATATGAACGCACTGACAGCAATAGCAGAAGAGAGAATCTTGACGGAATTGGTATACAGTTAGTTACAGATATAGGAGAAGATGGATTGAGTGAAGCAGAGGAAGAAATCGCCTCTGCTTTATCTTTGCCCGAATTACCAACTGTAAATCAACAGATCCGGAAGATTGAGGAGCATATGTCTGCCCTGTATGCCGGGGAAATCCCAATTCCGGAAGAAGTTGTGGATGAAATCCTCCGTACCGGAAGTAATAAGAGTAAAAGCCAGTTACGGCTTATCTACAATTTTATGAGTGAACAGTCAGCAGAAGATTATACAGAATTTGTGAAGCGTGAATATGGCATCGGTGGCAAAGGTCTTAAAATTAATGGAAACGAGTATTCTGTGTGGTTTGATGAAACAGGGATGCAGATTGCCGTAGGACATACGGTGAACGATCGACTTTTAGATAAGGCTTTTTTATCATGGGAGGATGTCAGTGGACGTATCCATCAGTTATTAAAACAGGGAGAATACGCACCACAGTCTGTCCTTGATGCAGCAAGGGGAAATGCCTTGCAGGAACACGCACAAGTGCTTGCTTATATGGAAACTGATATTGTGGATGATTTGTCTGAACTGGTATTTTCAGCAGATGATATGAAGATTTTTCATAATGGTTATCCGGAAAAGACAGATGCTCTGGCGGAAAAGCTGGATGATGCAGAGTGGCTTTCCGAATTAAATGAAAGACTGGAAGGTCTGGCTGAAATGTATGACATAGATAAATCCATCATGCGTTTTCATTATTATAAACCAACCCTTGTTTCTGAGCAGTTTCAGAAATTTGCCGAAGAAGTCATTCCCTATCAGGCAAGAGAGGGATTTGCTTGGAAAGAACAGGAAATGTTTATCACGCAGGATGAGATTGATGCTTTTCTTGCAAGAGGTGGAGCTTTTTCAGAAGGAAGGCTTCGCATATATTCTTTTTATCTGCGGTATCAGGATGAACAGGAGAGAACAAACTTTATGAAAGAGCAGTATGGCATTGGAGGACAGAGCCATGCCCTTTCCAGAGCGGACAATTCCTACGCAGATTACAATGGAAAAGGATTACAGCTTTCCAGAGGAAATCCGGGTGCATACCATACAAAAGAAGAACTGAGCTGGCAGAAAGTAGCAAAAAGAGTGGATTATCTCATAAAAAATGACCATTTTCTTCAAGCCGGAGACTACGCTCATATGCCGGAATATGAACGATACCAGATGGCAATGCGGGTGATTAATTTTTATAACAGGCTGCCACAGGAAATTGAGCGTCCATTTACGGATGAACTTTTGCATGAGGAAGCAAGAAAACAGGTGCCAAGGATGCTGGCAGATGAAGAAATGGCACAGGAATTGTTACAGAAGATGGATGTAGCTCTTGCAGAACTACCCTTGGATTTTGAAGCCTATGGGACAAATTACAATGAGAAAGCACAAAGTCTGTCAATACTCCATCAGTATGTAGAGGGAACGTACACTATATTTCCAACCAAGGAACTGGAACAGCCGACCATAGAGTTAAGCGGTCATCAGATGTCCATGTTTGATTATCTGGATACGAAAGCATATATGGAGCCGGATGTTGTAGACATGCAGGATGTAGAGGAAACAGTGGAATTGGTTTTAGACGAAACGGAAGAAGAAGCTGGTGAGATCGAACAGTCAGAAATTTCAGAAGAAAACGATACAATGGTGCAGTCAGAAATACCGGAAACTCCTGTGGAAACGGCGGAAAAATCAGCAGGTGCAATAGCTGACCAATGGGAACAGGGTGTTTTTGAATATCAGGGATACCATTTTGAAGCAGTTGGTGTCCTGTATGATGGAGTGGAAGGAAAAGAATTGGTTGCACAGACACGTTCCAATACGGAACTGCATTTGTCAACGTACCATACTGAAGATTTTCCCAAATATTCGTATGATGAATTTTATGCTGTCAGCAATGCCCCGGATGCGGATATATTCCGATGTCTGGAAACAGGAAAAAACTATATTCCGGGAGAAAATGAGCTGTTTGGCTATGAGGGAGAATTTCAACCATATATCAGACAGGAAAAAACAAAGATCGTGACTATGCCACATAACTTCCGTATTGAAGATAATGACCTTGGTGCAGGCGGTCCGAAAGCAAAATATAAAGCGAATATAGAAGCAATCCGTTTATTACAGACTTTGGAGAAAGAAGAACGTTTGGCAACACCAGAAGAACAGGAAGTATTATCCCATTATGTTGGCTGGGGCGGTATCCCGCAAGCATTTGAAGAAAACAACGGAAGCTGGGCAAATGAGTACAGAGAACTGAAAAATACGCTGACTTCAGAAGAGTATAGTGCAGCAAGAGCATCCACCCTAAATGCGTTTTATACTTCTCCGACAGTGATACATAGCATGTATGAAGCATTGGAAAATATGGGATTTACAAAAGGAAACATTCTGGAACCATCCTGTGGAGTAGGAAATTTCATGGGACTTATCCCGGAAAGTATGAGTAAAGCGAAAATGTATGGTGTGGAACTTGACCCGGTATCCGGCAGAATCGCCAGACAGTTATATCAGAAAAACCAGATTGCCATACAGGGATTTGAAACAACACAGTTTCAGGATAGTTTCTTTGACTGTGTGATTGGTAATGTGCCGTTTGGAGCGTACCAGGTAAATGACAAAAGATACGACAGGCATCATTTTCTGATTCATGATTATTTCATTGCAAAATCTCTTGATCTTGTGCGTCCAGGCGGTGTGGTTGCAGTTGTGACTTCCAGTGGAACCATGGATAAACAGAATCCGGCAGTCAGACAATATATTGCAAACAGGGTAGAGCTGCTGGGTGCGATCAGGCTTCCTAATAATGCTTTTCAGAGAAATGCAAATACAAATGTTGTATCAGATATTCTGTTTTTTCAGAAAAGGGACAGGGCGGCAATCGAGGAGCCAGAATGGGTAAACCTAAAGACGACAGAGGAAGGCTATTCTGTAAATGCGTATTTTGCAGAGCATCCGGAAATGGTTCTTGGTGAATTTACCACAGAAAGTACCCAGTATGGTAAGCAGGAAGTTACTGTAAAGCCAAAAGAAGGCATTACTCTTGAAGAACAGTTAAAGAAAGCTGTACAGAATATTCATGGAACAATCACAGAAATGGAACTTTCAGATAGCGAGTTAGAGGAACAGGTAGTTTCTATTCCGGCAGATCCAGATGTGAAGAACTTTAGTTTTACCGTTTTGGATGATGACATTTATTATAGGGAAAATTCTGTGATGAATAAAGTAGAACTTCCAATGGCAACTACAGAACGAGTAAAAGGCATGGTAAAGATTCGTGACGTAACAAATAAATTGTTACAGCGTCAGATGGAAGACTGCGGTGATCAGGAAGTTGAAGAACTTCAAAAAGATTTGAATGAAGTTTATGATTCCTTTACTGCAAAATATGGTCTGCTTAGCAGCAATGCAAACAAAAGGGCATTTAGTCAGGACAGCAGCTATTGTCTTCTGACTTCACTGGAATTTCTGGATGAGCAGGGCAACCTCAAAAGAAAAGCAGATATTTTTACAAAAAGGACAATCCGTCATGCTCAGGCAGTTACTTCGGTGGATACCGCCAGTGAAGCATTGGCAGTGTCTATTGGAGAAAAGGCACAGGTTGATCTTGCTTATATGTCACAGCTTACCGGGAAAACAGAAGCAGAACTGACGGAAGAACTGACAGGTGTGATATTTAGAAATCCGCTAAATGAAAAGTGGGAGCCATCTGATGAATATTTGTCTGGAAATGTCCGGGAAAAATTGAAGATTGCCAGAGGATTTGCCGAGAACTGCCTGGAATATGCTGTTAATGTACAATATCTGGAACGAGTGCAGCCCAAAGACCTGGATGCTTCAGAAATTGAAGCAAGACTTGGTGCAACATGGATTTCTCCAGATTATGTGACACAGTTTATGGCAGAAACATTCCATACACCAAGATATTATATTGGAAGTCGGATAAAAGTCCAGTATGCTGAAGTAACCGGTCAGTGGAATGTTTCGGGAAAGAGTGTGGACAGTTATCAGAATCCACTTGTTACTTCTACTTATGGAACACAGAGAGCAAATGCGTACAGACTGTTAGAAGATGCTTTGAATCTTCGAGATACAAAAATCTATGATACAGTGCAGGATGCGGAAGGGGAACACCGGGAACTGAACCGGAAGGAAACCATGCTGGCACAGCAGAAGCAGGAACTTATAAGGGAAGAATTTAAGTCATGGATTTTCAGGGATATGCACCGAAGGGATGCCCTTTGTCAGATATACAATGAGCGTTTCAACAGTATCCGTCCCAGAGAGTACGATGGCAGTCATATCCAGTTTGAGGGAATGAATCCGGAAATCACGTTGATGCAACATCAGAAAAATGCAGTGGCTCATATTTTATATGGAAATAATACTTTGCTTGCACATTGTGTAGGAGCTGGGAAAACTTTTCAAATGATCGCTGCGGGTATGGAAGCAAAACGTCTTGGACTATCGCAAAAGAATCTTTATGTTGTGCCAAATCATCTGACAGAGCAGTGGGGCAGTGATTTCTTACGTCTGTATCCGGGAGCGAATATTCTGGTAGCAACTAAGAAAGATTTTGAACCGGCAAACCGTAAACGTTTCTGTTCCCGTATTGCGACAGGGGATTATGATGCTGTAATTATCGGGCATACACAATTTGAGAAAATCCCTCTTTCAAGGGAACGTCAGATTGCCATGCTGGAGCAGCAGATAGAGGATATTACCTTTTCTATTGAAGAAGCTGGCAGGGAAGCAGGACAGAATTACAGTGTAAAACAGATGGAAAAAACAAAAAAATCATTGCAGGCAAAACTGCAGAGATTAAATGATCAGACAAGGAAGGATGATGTAGTAACCTTTGAACAGTTAGGCGTAGACAGGCTCTTTGTAGATGAGAGCCACAACTTTAAGAACCTTTTTTTGTATACAAAAATGAGAAATGTTGCAGGTATTTCACAGACGGACGCACAGAAAAGTTCGGATATGTTTATGAAATGCCGTTATATGGATGAACTGACAGGCGGGCGTGGAATTGTTTTTGCGACGGGAACTCCAGTGTCAAATAGTATGACCGAACTGTATACTATCATGCGTTATCTCCAGTATGATACATTGATGCGTATGGGAATGGGACACTTTGATTCCTGGGCGGCAACGTTCGGGGAGACAGTAACCGCAATCGAATTATCACCGGAAGGAACGGGCTATCGTGCAAAAACACGATTTGCCCGTTTTTTCAATCTTCCGGAGCTGATTTCAATTTTTAAAGAAGCTGCAGATATTCAGACTTCTGATATGTTAAATCTTCCAGTGCCGGATGCAGAGTTTATTAATGAGGTATTAAAACCAAGTGAAGAACAGCAGGATATGGTAGCAGCATTTTCAGAACGTGCAGAATCAGTAAGGGCAGGAATGGTAAATCCTAAAGAGGACAATATGCTCAAGATTACCAATGATGGAAGAAAATGTGCCCTTGACCAGAGATTATTGAATGAGCTTCTTCCAGATGCGGAAAAAAGCAAAGTCAACACCTGCGTAGAAAATGCCTTTCAGGTATGGGAGGAAGGAAAAGAGCAGAAAACAACACAGTTGATTTTCTGTGACTTATCTACTCCAAAAGGGGATGGAACTTTTAATGTTTATGATGATGTACGAAACAAACTGACAGAAAAAGGAATCCCAAAGGAAGAGATTGCATTTATCCATGAGTACAACACAGAAGTAAAAAAAGCAGAATTGTTCGCAAAAGTGAGAGCAGGTCAGGTAAGAATCCTGATGGGTTCCACTCCAAAACTCGGTGCAGGTACCAACGTGCAAGACAGGCTCATTGCTCTGCATCATCTGGATTGCCCCTGGAAGCCATCTGATCTGGAGCAACAGGAGGGACGAATTTTACGACAGGGAAACCTGAATGAGAAAGTTAAGATATTCCGCTATGTAACAGAGAATACGTTCGATGCGTACATGTGGCAGATTTTGGAAAATAAACAGAAGTTTATTTCTCAGATTATGACCAGTAAGTCACCAGTCAGGGCGTGTGAAGATGTGGATGATACTGCACTTTCTTATGCAGAGATCAAAGCCCTTGCAACAGGAAATCCTTATATAAAAGAAAAAATGGATCTGGATGTTCAAGTTAGTAAGTTAAAGCTCTTGAAGGCTAACCACACCAGTCAGATTTATCGTCTGGAATCAGATATTGCAAAGAATTATCCAGTTCAGATCAGTGCATTGAAAGAGAGAATTGCCGGAATGCAGTCTGATGTCAGTGTGGTAAAGAATGTTGATCTGCAGGATAATGACAGCTTTTCTATGAATATAGGGAATGTTGCGTATACGGACAAAAAAGAAGCAGGCGAAGCTATGATAGCTGCCTGTGCAGGATTAAAGGCAGTTACCACAGGAGAAAAAGTCGGAGAGTACCATGGATTTACTTTATCCGCATCATATAACTTGTTTGCAAATTCCTTTGAGCTGACTATAAAGGGAAAATGTTCTTACAAAATTGAAATAGGAAAAGACTCTTTGGGAAATATCCAGCGTATTCATAATGCTCTTTCTTCGATTGATAAGAAACTGGCAGAGAGTGAGCAAAAGTTAGAGACAGTACAACAGCAGCTTGCAACGGCACAGGAAGAAGTAAAAAAACCATTCCCAAAAGAAACGGAACTGAATGAGAAAATGGAGCGTTTATCGGAGTTAAATGCTTTGCTCAACATGGATGAAAAAGGGAATGAAACAATTCTGGCAGATGAGGATATTGGTACAGAAAAGATTCCAGACAGGGATGCTTCGAGAAAGGAAGAAGTCCGAGATGCAGACAGGAATCTGCAGGAAACAGCAGATAAGGTTCATAAGCCGTCCATACTGGAACGTCTGAAACAGGAAAAGGCAAGACAGCTTGCACCGGAGCAGACTGGTACACCGAAACCAAAGAAAAATCACGAGCAGGAGTTATAAATAATGTCCCGTCAGAGAACTTTCTGACGGGATAAATTCAAAATTGGAGGACAAACTATGGCAGAAACAAATAAAAAATTAAAAGAAATCACAGAGCGTCTGGAACAGGGAGTAAAGGAAATTTTTACATCAGAGCGTTATACAGAATATCTGGATACGATGTCAAAATTTCATAATTATAGTTTCAACAATACTCTTCTGATTACGATGCAGAAACCGGATGCGACACTGGTGGCAGGCTATCAGGCATGGCAGAAGAAATTTAACCGTCATGTAAAACGGGGTGAAAAAGGAATCCAGATTATTGCACCGACGCCAGTAAAAGAAAAACAGGAAATAGAAAAGATTGATCCAGATACACAGGAACCAATCATTGGCGAAGATGGACAGCCGGAAACAGAGATTGTAGAAATGGTAATCCCAAGATTTCGGGTAGCGACAGTATTTGATGTCAGCCAGACAGAAGGAGAACCGATTACAGAACTGGATGTACCGGAGCTGACGGGAAGCGTGCAGTTTTATGATATTTTTATGGAGGCATTGCAGGATATTTCACCGGTACCAGTACGGTTTATGGAAATAGATGGGGAAGCAAAAGGCTATTATCATCAGACAGAAAAATACATTGCGATTAAAACAGGAATGAGTAATCTCCAGTCCATGAAAACCGGTGTCCATGAAGTTGCCCATGCAATTCTGCATGACAATGATGTAATGGATGCAGATGGCATTATAAAAGGAAAGACAGCCAAAGAAGTAGAAGCAGAAAGCATTGCTTATATTGTATGTAGTCATTTTGGACTGGATACTTCGGAATATTCCTTTACTTATATTGCAAGCTGGTGTGAAAGTCAGAACATGAAAACACTGAAAGCGTCTATGGATACCATCCGAAAAACTTCAGCAGGAATTATTGAAAATATTGAAACAAAGATGCATGAGTTGGAAATGGAAAGACCAATCAGAGAAACATTCCATAGAGAGGATGTGATTCTGCATCTTTCAGGCAGCATGGGTTCAGAATATGCGTATGATCTGGTTGAGAACATGACAGCAGAACAGTTGCAGGAGAAAGTGAGGGAATATGTCAGTCGGCTGGAGCAGAAAGAAATCACAGGGGATGAGAAATCTTTGGAAGAATTCTTGGAGGACAGAGGTGCAGCAATCACAGTATTGTATGCAAGTGATGGAGTGGGAGAAAATTATCCGATTCACTTTTTTGATGTAGCGTATGATGCAGATACAGGCAGTGCTTATTTTTCAGAGTTGACACCGAAAGAACAGGCAGAGATGCTGGTGGAAAAAGCAGAATTTCCGAGAACAATTTTTACAGAAGAAGAGAAAGCATTTGTAATGGAATACGCAGAAACCTTTCCCGGACAGGTAGAAAGACTGAATGATCTGGTCTGGGATATGCGGGAATCTTATGAGGAAGCTGGTGCAAACTTAGTACATGAAGTGATCCAGGCAGCAAGAGCAAATTTCCCAACCACAGAACTTCCAGAAGAAAGAGAAAGTACCATGCAGTATGCCCATAGACTGATTGAAGCAGCAGAAACCGCCAGCCATGAGAATTTTACAGAATCACAAAGAAACCTTATCGTAAATTTTGCTTATAAGATGGATGACCGGGATGAAGTTTTGGGACTGGTAAACCGTATGCTGACAGCGAATCGGGGTGACCGAAGTGAAGTTATGAGAAGCCTTGTGCATGAGACAGAGGCACAGATGGATAACTTTCCAGATGGAAAGATTGGTTTTACAGAAATGCACGAAGCAGGAATCCGACTGGAAAATATGTATCCTCTTGAAAAAAACAGGGCAGTAGAATTGTATCGAGAAGGTGCAGAAGTTTTTATCTTACATGGAAATCCAGATCATCCAGAACAGGCAGGACAGATTCTTGCAGAAACAGAAAATGCAATCCTGGGGCATGACGGTATCTTTGGTATTACGGAAACGGAATGGGAAGTACATAAAGAAAGAGAAGCAGCGATAGCCAGACAGGAAAAACTGGAACAGGATAGTGCAGAAAAGATTGATGAAACCTTACTTCTTCATGGAGAAAGCGGTCGTTTTGCAATCTATCAGATGGATACAGGTGGAGAGCATACTTATCAGTTTATGGGGATTGAATCGGCTCAAAAATTAGGCTATACCATTGAGGGAAAAGACTACAAGATGGTGTATGCGGCTCCATGGACACCAACGATCACATTAGATGATATTTTTGAGAGATTTAATATCAACCGCCCAAACGATTTTCATGGACATTCCTTATCGGTAAGCGATGTCATAGTTATAAACCGGACGGCGGAAACAAAGGCTTATTATGTGGATTCTTTCGGCTTTGAGGAACTTCCGGACTTTGTACAGCAGAGAATGGAGATACTGGGAAATAATCACACTAGAGCCTATCCACCAGTCTATAAAGGAACACTTGCTCAGGCAATGGAAGAACGGGATGTAGATGCTTATCTGGATTCCAGAAAGTTAAATATTGATTGTAAGAAAGCAATCGAGGAAGCAATCGCATTAAAATTTGACGGACTGCATTTAGAGGAAGATGCAGCAACGCAAGTGCTGGAACAGTTTGGAGAAGAACGTATGACGTTTGTTATGGCAAATACGCTCCGGGAACTTTCTTATGACGGCAGATTTTCCAGACAGAACAAAGACTGGGCAGAGCATATCGAAATCCCGGAAAATATCAATCAGGGGAAGAATCTGAATCAGGATTATGTGATAGAAAGCCACCCAGCGGTGTTAGATGGATTTATTGATATGGCAAGAGCAGAGATCCGTATGCAGAAGATTGAACAGGCATTAGATGAAGCGGAAGTCACCATTACAGCAGATACCAGAGGATTTGAAGCAGATGGACATGCAGGAACCTGGCATACAGTAGATGAAAAAGAGTATGCAGGGGAGAGGTTCTTCTTCATGGAACATGATGAGTATGGTTCAGATGTGGCAGGGATTATCGTATCGGAACATGGTCAGCTTGTCACAGAAGATCTCTGGAATGGGTATGATGCAGGAGCATTGGAAGCTATTTCAGAATATCTGCAGGAGAAAGGAATTTCTGTAGAAGGACTTATGCCGGAACTGGAACCGGATGAACTGGCATATAAGATTGACGATAGGTATTTTGCAATCCAGAGAACAGAGGAAGGCTATGATTATACCTTTTATGCTTTGGATTACAATGAGATTGACGGTGGTGCTTATGACAATCCTGATATTTCTATGCGGCAGGCAATGGAAGATATTCTGGAAGATGAAGATATGTCCCTGGAAAATGCAGTTTCCGTTGATTATGAGGATTTGATGGCAGAAGTAGAAGAAGCAGGCGAACGGCAGATGCAGTTGGCACAGTTATTAAAGAATTGTCCTCCAAGTATTTTTGAGGACTATGACAGGGAAAGAGCAGTGGATACCTGTGAGGGAATTGCAATGCAGTTTACCAAGAGCAAAGGGTATCTGACCGTACAGGCAACGGAAGAAGGCTATTTTTATATTTTTTATGATTCTGACCTGCACGAAATCCATTCCAATGATTATGACGATCCAAAAGTATCTGTTCAGAACGCTACTTATGAAATCCTGAAAAATGAAAGAATGGATGACATGGAGTGCGTCAAAGTGGATTATAGGGAATTTGAAGCAATGACCATCCAACATTCCAAAGACTTACTGCAGGCAGGTGAACTTCGTGCGACTTCTGAGATTGGAAGAGATGAAGTAGCATTAAATGGTCTGAGCAGGGCAGAAGTGGAACGGGGTGTCTTGTATCACGCACAGGGTATTCTGGAAGAAATGGGACTGGAAAATGAAGTAGAGCTGCTTGCAGCAAGGGTGCATGGTTCCAGAAGCAGAGAGGAACTTTACAGAGATGATTCTGACCTTGATGTGGTGCTTTCTTATCGTGGCAATATCCGGGAGGATAGTTTCTTCAATGAATTAAATGCTCATGGCATCGCAATGGCAGGTACTAAGGTGGATATCAATCCTATCGCAGAAGAAAGAATCACTCTGGCAGAATATATGAAAGAGTCAGAAGCCTATCTTGATCAGAAAGAAATAGAAAAGCTGGCGGTGGATTTAGATAATTTCAGCTATGAATATGACACTTACGAATATAAAGATACCGTTGAGAACAGGGAAGAACAGGTGGAGAAAATCACAGAGGATATTCTGAATAAGAAAACAGGGTGTTTAAAGGACTGGCTGATTGAAGTATCGGAAGAATCTGATATAGACAGTGATGTGATAACTGCCCGTTCACTGCTTTCCCGTCTGGAAAAAGCAGAAACCCTTTCTATCTTTACCAGACAACCAGAACAGGAACAGCCAGAAGCTACGATTACTTTTTATGTAGCAGAGTGCATGGAGTTCCCGGTCATGGGGGAATACCATAATAATCTCACGTTAGAAGAAGCGATTAAAATTTATGAAAGTATTCCGGCAGAACGAATGCATGGAGGCAAAGGTATTGGCTTTGATCTGCAGGATGGGGATGAAGATTATTCTGGAGAATACGAACTGATGAGCTGGGATAGAGTAGACAGGGAACTGATAGATATGATTCCGCATTATAAGGAAAGCCCATTGGTACAGAAAGCAATCAATGATATGGAAAAATATCTTGCAGATAAAAAGAATAAGCAGACAGAGATTACGGAAGAATTATCCGAAAAACAATCAGGAAAAAATATAGATGTTGAAAAAAATGCAGAGAAGAAAGTAACAAGAGAACCAGGAAGCATTAAAAAATCTGTTCTGCAGTCTTTAAAAGACTATCAGGCAAGAGTAAAAGCACAGGAAAAAGCAAAAGAAAAAACCAATGAACATAAGAAGGGAGATATGGAATTATGATGGATTTGTCTATGAATTTTGATATGGAAGAATGTATCGTAACTGCAATGCTTGATCAGGGCAACCGAATTGATACTATGGAAGCAATCGACCGGGTTGTACCATTTCTTGCAGGAGATTCGGAAATGATTATGCTGGTCTGCGAAACAATAAGAAAACTGTTCTGCATGAGCGATGAAGGCTATGAGGTTTTCCTTATGGATTTGGAAGAGTATAAAGAAGATTTAGAGTTGATGGAGGAGAGTGAAGCATGAATACAAGTCAGTGTGCAGTATATCAGGTGAAAGAAGCATCAGAGTACAGAAATGTCCGTTTCCGTTCTTATGCCAAATTAAAAAGTGAAGGAAAAGAGGTTAGGGTAGGAAATTATCAGCAAGTATATATTGGAAGAATCCAGCCGGGGGAAACTCCGGCGGATATAAAAACACGCTTGCAGAAACAGCGACCGAAGAACTTTAAAGGTCACTCCATCGGATGCAGTGATGTCATTGTCCTTACGGATGATAGAAAAACGACCGCCTACTATGTAGATAAAGATGGATTTATCATTGTTTCAGATTTCTTCCAGATGAAAAATTCTTCGGATACAAAGCTGGATGTTGACGCAAAGGGATATACCATCGAAGGAAAAAAGGGAACATGGCAAGTAATTGATTACATTTTGATGAATGAGAGAAAATGGTTCCTGATGGAACATGAAGAATACGGACCGAGAGCTGCCTATGTGGTTCTCAGTGATGATGGTGCTGTTGTTATGAATGATAATTATAACGGACTCGATGCAGAGGCAAGAGAGAAAATTCAGAGTTTCTTAAAACAGCAGGAAGAGAAAGAACAGAAAACACCGCCACAGCAACAAACGTCAACACCAATCGGACAGAAACAGCCGCCACAACAGAAGAGAAAAGAACCAGAGCTGGCAAACTGGCAGAAGGTCATGGACAACGGAGAATATCTTCGCAGTGCGGAGATGGCAGAAGAAGCCAACTATAACATGATCGACGGACTGATGAACAACGTCCGTAAGGTAAAAGACAAAGATAAACCAAGAGAATCCGTACTCGCCAAGCTCCGGCTCAACCAGAAGAAAGTCGCAAAGCAGGGGAAGAAACAGACGCAGCAGAAAGCGATGACGGAGGATATGGAGAGAAAGAAAAAATAGTATTTGACAGAAGTGGTCTTGCTACATATGTGGCAGGGCCATTTTTGGTTGAAAAGAATATCTATGATAGATATAATGAAAGATAAAATACAGAGGCTATCATGTAGGAAAATTATTAATATAATAACTTGGATAGGAAATGGTAAAGATGAATAATATAATAAGAGAATATATAGACAAATATGGAATACGAGATAATGAAAGTGAGGAAAAACGAGTACGAAACTTAGTAAACAAAATTCATGAAACAAAATCTGTGTTTTCTAATTTTCCATTTGATTACATGGCTAAAGAAGAACAACTTACTCTTTTAAATTTCATAATGACATCATTACCTGAACGCCAAATTATGGCAAATATGAAGAAAACAGATGTTGATAGATGTTATATGAACTTTGTATACAGAAATGATAATGATATTTTGAATAACGAAATGTTTAAAGAAGAATTTGACGGGTATTCTCCAATTGATTTATCAAATGAAATAATACAATCTCGTTATATAATCAGATTTTCTCCAGAAAGTGAAAAAAAAAATTTAGAAGATTTATTACAAATGAATGAAAATATTCTTGCGCTATATTGTCAAGAAAGAGCATTATTTAGAATGGTGGGATTGCAAATAGACAATGAGCAATATATAAAAGAATACATAGATTATGTTGCAAATGTAATTTTACAGTTTATGGTATATAAAGTAATTCGTAACTGTAATATAGAAGATAAAATAGCAATTAAAAAAATATCAGACAAAATAAAAGAATTAAACATATTGATAAATAAGCAGTTGGAAAGACAAAAGAATAAGTGGATAACAGAAAAAGAAGCAAATAATAGTCAACTTAATGCAGAAGGAGTTACAAGCTGTTTTTCAATGTATGTTACTCATCGCAGTAAATTTTATGAAGAATATGAAATTAAACAAATTCTAAAACGAGAAATGGATGAAAATTCCTCACTATTTGGAACGGTTCCTCAAAAATGGAAAGCGCCTAAAGTTTTTATAAAAGAAGAAGATATTAAAAAAGTTCAAAATATTATTACAGAAGGATGCAGCGTAGATCAATACAACAAAAAAATAAAAGTAGTAAGAAAATTTATTGATATTATGAATATATATGGAATGAGGGATAACTATTCACTTTGCTTACAAGATCTAAAGGTTTATTTTAGAGAAATATTTATTAGTAAAGCCTCTTATAAAAAAAGAAAAGCCTCTCGTATAGTGAAAGATTATTTGAATAAATTTGAAGAAGCAAAAAATAATGGGGATTCTATTCCAGATTTTTCAAAGCAAAGTCAATACATGTTCATTAGGGAAAAAATAAGTAGAGGATATTTTCGAGAAGTAGGTTTATCGAATGGATATATTGAAAAAATAGAACTTGAAAAGAAGTTGTATGAATTGTTGTTAAAATTATATTTGTTTTATGATGTTCAAACAAGTTTGGAATTTATATATGATATAAACAAAGAGTTGCTTAACACATATAGAATATTGTTTTTATGAGATTTTTTAAAAAACTCATTCCCTGATATGAAAAATAAAAAATGCTATAATAAAGAAACAGAATGTAAGTAGTTCTGAAAATAAAAATTAAGGGAGGTGGCATTATATGTCACAAAAAAATTTATGTGTATACGGAAAAAACGGAAAGCGTTTAGGAGGAGGTGCAGCTCAACTAAAAAGAATAAAAGACTGTGGTGGATGGGATGCTTATCATAAAGAATTAATTAGTCGAGTAACAGAAAAAGTCTATGAAGAAGTTATGGAAGAAATGAATAGACCTAGACTGAGACGAGTAAAATGATTTAGCATCTTGTGAGTGATGTAGAAACACAAAGTAAAAGCCCCCTTCAAATGAAACGGAGAGGGCTTTTTGTATTTGTTAGAACGGATATTTTATGATAGTGTGTTATCTAAAAGATTTCACTGTGGGCAATATTCTTCAAGGAACTGATTACCACATCGTAAGAGAGCTGTTCCTCTAAAAGCTGAGTAGTTAAATTTTCATAATCGTTCTTGTAGGCTTTTTCTTCAATAATCTGTTCAAGTAATTGCGGAACATTTACATCTGGAAGGGCAGATGGACAGATTGGTGATTGTGCCCTGATGTTTCTTACCTCATGTACAAGATTTTTGAAAGTTTCATCTTGAGGAACAAGCGGAAGCAGTTTATAAATATCATATATGTGCCGGGAATGTTTCTGCACCTTGCCTTGTAAATAATAATCACAAATGGCAAAAACTTTATCTGCCAGTGTTCTGTCGATACCCTGTACTTTCATGGAAAATGGTAGCAACATAAATTTTTCAATAGAATCAGGAGCTTCTTTTTCCATCATATCACCAATGTAGCTGTGAACAGGTAATATTACTGTTGGAAAGGAAACCGCAGTATAAGATGTTTCTAACAGCACAGCAGGACTTAAAGCATTATTGGCTAATGGGAGTACGGAGTCATAACTGATAATGTAGCGGTTGTAATCCCGGCGGCTTCTTGTTTCATCAAGATTTTCAATATTCATGCCCAGTTCATCTGCGGAAGAAACGATTGCCTGTTTTATTTTTTTCTTCTTTCCTTGTGAAATCTGGGTATCTATTGTAATATCTATATCTTCCGAGAAACGCTTTATAACTTTATGACATTTGCTTAAAGAGGTACCACCCTTGAAAACGATGTAAGGCATTTTTTCAGATAGAAGGCGAAGGAGCATGGTGACGTAATAATCCTTTTCTATCGCTTGTGGCATTATGCCGGTCTGTTCATAAGCCAGTTCGATTGCATCCTGAAACTGGTCTTTATTGTTATGCAAGTATGCCATTATAGATCACCCTCGTTTCTATTAGATTTTTGTAAAGTTTATCAGGATAATATGAAAAATAAGATTCCAGATCAGAAATTTCTAAACCAGCATCACGCATATACTGATAAAGACGTTTTTGTAAATCGGTTCCAGACATTTCTGAATAAACATCCACGTCTTTTAACATATCGAGAAACTGTAAAGCCATGTAATTTTTTTCTGTTACAGGGACTTTAGGTTTTCTGATAATGATACGGGACTTTGCCAGAGAAGTTTCCCGGTATTCATTGGTTGCCTTGTTTGATACGATTTCATATTGCATAGGAACCTGTGTAGTAAGTCCCATTTGGTTGAAAAATAATAATCCGCTGATGTAACCGCACCGTCTGTCGTTGTCACGCAGATATTTATATTCCAGAACTTTTTCCAATGTAGGTTTTGAACCAGATTTGAAAATACTTTTCTTGGGAAGATAATAGATACCCTTGTCAAAACGTTTTACCTTTTCAGCATCTGTCAATTTTTTTAGCTGCTGACGGATATTATTGCCAGTCATTCCTTCGATCTGTATATCAGAAAGAAAAAAAGGCTCATTTTCTTTATAGTTTTCTGTAAGGTACTGATATAAGTTAGACATATTGCACCTCCATTAACAAAATAGTGTTTATATATTTCTTTTCTGTTATTATATCCGTTTTCAAAGGAAATATCAAGATTTTGAGCAGAAAGAAAAATAATTTTTATAAAGGTATGCAGGATAGTATTTTCTTTTGGGATAGCTTTATAAAATGGAAAAGGTATGGTAAGCTGTTAAGTAGTGAGTGGTAGGCATCACAAAGTATATATGGATGTCTGAATTGAACTTTTGTAAGAGTGGAGGTAAAGAGATGGCTTCAGTTTTATTTTCTAATATTGAAGATGGTATGTGTTCTTTGATTATAGACGGAGAAGAATTTATTGAAGAAGAAGGAAGAGCAGTTATTCCGAAGGCTGTATTGAAGCAGTTGCAGATTGAAGACATACCAGATGATTTAGAAATTGAGGTATGTGAGTCAAAAGATTCATCAATGATAACGGTATCTGTCCCTATGAGTTTTATAAAAGTTGGTAGGAATGAATTTCAGGTTATTTATGATGAACTTATAACCAGAAAATATTGGGATGGCTCAATAGGTCTTAAACTATATATGGAGACAAAAAAGGAGATTATCGAAGAACGTTCAAGAGAAGTAGGAGATGTTTTGCTGGAAAGTTATGATGATGATGGGGCTTATATACATTTAGTTTATAGTACGAAAATATATGTCGATGATATGGTCGAATTATTGAGTGATATGGAGCAAGTATACGGTGAAATAGAAGGGGCAACTGATCTTACGCTAGGATCTCCATTTGAGAAAATAGAAAATTGTGAAAAAGAAAATGAGTTTACTGTTAGGATATTACTTCCATTACTTAGAAAACTGGGGTTTGTAAACGTAAAATACAATCATGGAAACAAAGAATTTGGAAAGGATATTACATTTGCACGACGAACAGAGTTTGATGATTACGAGTATTATGGTGTTCAGGTAAAATATGGAGATGTTTCTGGTGGGGCACAGGGGCAGATTAACGAATTGATTCAACAAGCGAAGGATTCATTTTCAATGCCATATTATGATGTATATTCAAGAGAAAAGGTAAGAGTATCTAAAGTTATTATTGCTATTTCCGGAAAGTTTACACAAAATGCAGTGGAAAAGATAATTGAAGGTATAACGGAATATCCAATGAAGAATAATTTGATTTTTCTTGACGGGGAAAAGATTGAAGGTTTAATGAGTAAATACAATAGATTTTGATAATTATTTGAAGTTGTTATTATATATAATGCACAGATGATATACAAAAAGCAAATAAGGAGCATATTTAATGAGAAGAGTAGAACTTGATTTTTGGAATCCTGGATCATTACTTAAAGGCATATCGCAGGTATATAAGGTGTCAGAAACTAGCATTATTCAGTTAATGACGGAATTTGGTAATCAACAGGATTTCCTGTCAGCTTTTTTTGAAAGATATAATATTTATCCAGATGTTCATAGCCTTGATGGAGTGTTTGTTAAGTGCAAATTGATAGGCAAATATCCAGACAAAAAATTGTTAGAAACAATGGGCTTGATGTCTCTTACGGAGTTACTTAAAAGGGAAGAATCTTTTTTGGTACGTTTCTTGAAAGGAGAAGGTATTCACATAGATATAGATAAATTGACATTTCAGTTACATGAAAAGGTAATTAAAATTGATTCTACAAGTAATTTAGGAAACAAGTTATGTCATGATAACGGAGAGATTGAAGCGTTTTATTATGCAGCGTCAGAAAATGATATGATTGATTATTCAGTTGTTAAGCAATATCCAGAAATCTTGTATACAATAGACTCGTTTGTAAGAAAAAATTTTGGAGAGCATAGTTGCCTTGGAAATAAGTGGAGTGAGCTGGTAACTGGATTTGATATGATTTCTTTTTATGTCAATTTGAATGACATTACATATATTAATGGATATTCAGAAGAGTGGCGAGAAGTTTCGCCATATGAAGAATTTTATAAAGGTATATATCCATACACAGATTCGTATCCTAAATTATTATATATGAACCTATGGCTACTGAATATTGGAATGGAATGTTTGCGTGGTGAGTTGTATAGCGAATTTTGTTTAGGCATTCGCAATGATGTTATGATACCGTATAAAGAATTACAAATTACACACTATGAAAAATAAACAAGATGAAATCAGGTTAAAGTAAGATTAGAAAATAAGAATGTTTTTGGAAAAGAGACTCCTATATGATTTATATATAGAAGGAGTCTCTTTTAATGTATATAGTTACTAAGTGTATAAATAGAAAAGAAATTTCATAGAGAGAACTTCTCTGATTATTCAGAAAATTCCTCAGAAACAGGCTCTTTCTTTTTTCTGGATTTTCCAGAAATCATTTTATGACCAGAGTAGATAGCCATAATCATACAGAGAAGAGAACTGCAAGCAAAATATTTGTGAGCTGTTTTCATATTTTTATAGCCGGTATAAAAGGTTCCAATCATGGCTACCAATGCACCAAGTGACCAATATTTATGTGCTTTCATTTGAATACCTCCTGCGTTTTTTATAATAATACCTCTTTTTGGAAAATATGCAAACAGTAAAATTTATAAATCCTGCCCTTTTTCAATTTCCTGTCCACGCTCAGGCTTCTTCCCAAGAATCATATCAATATTAGCATCTACAGTCCTCAGTTCCCGTTCCTGATTACGATGGCTGTAAAAATCGGATCGTTGTACTTCACGCAGTTCTGTGAGTCGGTCGTTTTCCGCATAGAGGGATTTCATGGAAGGAAGTTTCTGTCCATTGGATTTTTCTTTCAGTATACGCAAAGCGGTTTCGTAAAGAGAGAGTTCCGCTTTATGCTCCTCATAAAATTTATTACGGTTGCGGCTTTTGCGGTACTGGGTATAGAGGTCTTTGTAGGCAAGGTACTGTCCTGTAAAATGAATCTGCTCGTTGACATTTTTGAGTTGTTGTTCGGTATCTTTCATCTTTTTACGGGCAAGGCTGGTTTGGCTTTCTGCATTTGTAAGAGCAGCATTAAAATCTGCTCTGGTGTCATACCCATGTTC